>JAAIGF010185776.1_pt1 | contig 93287 bp, 63 predicted proteins | sample 6487441 | NCBI WGS metagenome assembly JAAIGF01 (sample SAMN13974129, study PRJNA590717) | phyllosphere metagenome | biome: pepper field; feature: multiple bacterial spot infested pepper fields; material: pepper leaves; isolation source: leaves from pepper fields | host: Capsicum annuum ... | reverse complement strand
TCCTGAGCCAGGATCAAACTCTCCATTAAGGTGGCGACCGAAGTCGCCGTTTAAAAGAAAGCACCATGTGCTCGTTTAAAACGTTGGCGAGAATTTTCATTCTCTATATTCTCACGATGATCTGCATCATCGCGACTCACTCACTGTTCAGTTTTCAAAGAACTTGCGGTCGGCAACTTGTTTGCCGAACGTTTTATATCTTATCATTTGTCGTTTTCTTTGTCAACATCTATTTTTCAGATTTCATAACCTGATGTTTTATAGTGTTGAATGTCTGTCAGAAGCGACAAGAGATATCTTATCATTTACATAGGCATAAAGCAAGGTTTTTCTTCATTTATTTTAAAGAAAGAAAAAAGCCGGTTCCCCGGCCCCTTTCTTCGATCAACTTCTCTCAAATGATTGAATGATTCTGGCCCCAGTGCGAAACAGAAATGATCCGTTCAAACGGACGCTATGATTCGATCTTCAACTAAATCTAGCTATTCAACAAACGAATCAATTCATCTTCGTCCTCAATAACTTCGATGCCCAACTCTTGAGCTTTGGCCAGTTTACTGCCCGCTTTCTCTCCAGCAATGACAATGTCTGTTTTCTTCGATACGCTGCCCGTTACTTTTGCACCGAGTGCCTCGAGCTTCTCTGCCGCTTCGTCTCTAGTGAGCTGGTGCAGCGTTCCCGTCAACACAACCGTTTTACCGCTGAAGTAAGAATCCTGCTTGATCTCCGCGGGTTCTGAGGGAACAGTCGGCTGCACGCCAAGCTGGCGCATCTTCTCTACGCCTGCACGCATAAACGGATCATTAAAGAAGTTCACGATACTTTCCGCGACGATTCCGCCTACATCGGGAAGTTCGACCAACTCTTCCACTGTGGCATTCATTACTTTATCCAAATCCCGATAATGCTCCGCCAACATCTTGGTCGTCGATTTGCCGGTATTCGGAATTCCCAAAGCAAACAGGAACGAAGCCAGGTCTCGCGTTTTGCTTTGCTCCAGTGCTTCAAGCAAATTACTGGCTTTACGTTCGCCGAACCGCTCCAGCTTAATCAATGATTCTTGTTCCAGCTCGTACAGCTCGGCAGGCTCGCGAAGATTGAGTTCTTCATATAACTGCGTAGCCGTTTTGATGCTAAAAGTCTCGATATCCATGGCGTCGCGCGAAGCGAAGTGCGTAATCCGGCCGATCGCCTGCGGTTTGCAGGACAGACGGTTATCGCAGAACAAATGAGCGCCGCGCTGCACGAGAGGGAAATCGCAGGCCGGACATTTTTCCGGATAAATGATTTCTTCGCCGTCGTTCTCTTCGGTTACTTTGCCCAGGATCTCCGGGATGACGTCGTTGGAGCGACGAATGAACACACGGCTGCCGAGCGCAAACTTCAGGTTTTTTCGCTCGATATCGCCTACGTTGTTGAGCGTGCAGTTTTTGACGGTGACCCCTGCCAGCTCTACGGCTTCCAATCTGGCGATCGGGGTGATCTTGCCCGTGCGGCCGACTTCCCAGGATACGGATTCCAAAACGGTCGTCGTTTCTTCCGCTTCGAATTTATAAGCCACGGCCCAGCGCGGGAATTTACCGGTGTATCCGAACGCGGAGCGCGTGCGCATATCCACAATCTTTACAACGGCTCCGTCGATCAGATAATCCAGCTCGCCGCGCCTTTTTTCGATATCATGCAGCTGTTCCATCACGTCCTCGAACTTGTCGAAGTACGAAACGTACGGATTGACCTTGAACTGATTTTCGCGCAAAAAGTCCATCATCTCTAAATGACTGGAAAACGTTTTGGCGTCGCTGTACCCGATATTATAGAAGAAAGCGTTTAGTTTGCGGCTGGCGGTTACTTTCGGATTCAGGTTGCGCAAAGCGCCGGCGGCGCCGTTCCGGGCGTTTTTCAACGGTTCGAGCGCGGTTTTGTTATAACTCTCCAGCGCGGACAGGTTCATGATGCCCTCGCCCTGCACTTCGATGGTGCCGTCTTTGTAAGGAATGGACAGGGGAACGGAACGGATCGTTTTGATCTGCTCCAAAATGCCTTCGCCTACCGTTCCGTTGCCGCGGGTCGCCGCCTGCACCAGTTTGCCGTCCGTATAGGTGAGGTTTAGCGTTAATCCGTCAAACTTGAGCTCCAGCGCATATTGCAGCTCCGGAAGCGGATCTTCGGGATTTTTCGTATTGTAATCGGTCCAGAGCTTCAACGCACGTGCGCTCCAGGTGTTGAGTTCTTCTTCGTTTTGCGCTTTGTCGAGACTCCAGAGCGGCGCCAGATGGCGATGCGGCAAAAAGCCTTTTAACAGTTCTCCGCCGACTCGCAGCGTAGGGGAATCCGGCAAAACCAGTCCGCTCTCTTGCTCAAGCTTGATCAACCGATCATACAAAACATCGTATTCCTTGTCGCTGACGATCGGCTGATCCAACGTGTAGTAATGGTAGCTGTAGCGGTTGAGCTGCTCGACTAACTCTTCCATCTCATGCATGGCGTCCATCGTTTTCCCCATCCTTTTCAACTTGGATTTTGATTGTCGCTGCTATTCGACTTTGGTGATCGGCGCGAATCCGGCTAGTAATCGTTTGATCCCGACAGGCGCTTTGAACGCGATGTTCAGCTCGGTATCGTTGCCGCTGCCTTTGATTGCCACGATCGTACCTTCGCCCCATTTGCCGTGAGCGACTTTGTCGCCGACCTGGAAAGCGCCGGTGTTGTTGGTGCTGCGTGCGGCAGCGGCGGGTTTTCCGCCTGCCGGCGTTACGGTAACGCCCGACGAACGAGGCGCGACGGCCGGACGGCCCATGCCGGTCGGCGACGTGCTTACGCCCGGGCGACTCGTGCGACCCCCGCCTAAACCTCCCGATGACGATGAACCTCCCCCGAAACCTCGGCCTCCTCCGCGCGAATTGCCGTAGCCTTTGTCCGGATCGCCGCCTCTACGGTAACGGTCCGGGTTGGTGCCGGTGTCTTCCAGCAGCTCTGCGGGAATTTCTTGCAGGAAACGGGACGGCGGGTTGGCGGTCGTGCGACCGAACAACGTCCGCATTTGCGCGCAGGACAGGTAAAGCTGCTTTTCCGCGCGGGTGATGCCTACGTAAGCAAGGCGGCGTTCTTCTTCCAACTCGTCGTTATCCATAAACGCGCGGCTGTGCGGGAAGACGCCTTCCTCCATGCCGATGATAAACACGACCGGGAATTCCAAACCTTTGGCGCTGTGCATAGTCATCAGGATCACGGCATCTTCGGCGACTTCGTCTTTTTTATCCCCCATGGAGTCGATGTCGGCGATCAGCGCTAGGTCGGTCAGGAAGGTCACCAGCGACTTGTCTTCCGTACGGGCTTCGAACTCCAGCGTAACGGACAGGAATTCGTCGATATTTTCTACGCGTGCTTTGGACTCCAACGTGTTTTCTTTGTGCAGTTCGACGCGGTATTGGCTAAGCTCCAGGATTTTCTCGGTCAGCTCGGTCACGGACAGGTAATCGACCATCCGGTGCAGCGAGACGATCATATCGTAAAACTCGACCAGCGCGTTACGCGTTCGTCCGGCAAAACCGAGATCGTCGACCACTTCGAGAATCTTGAACATGGAAACGCCGCGTTCCGCTGCCGCCGCAGCCAACTTCGCTACGCTCGTATCGCCGATTCCGCGCTTGGGTACATTGATGACGCGCACCAGGCTGATATCGTCGTCCGGGTTGGAAAGCAGTTTGAGGTAGGCAAGCAAGTCCTTGATTTCTTTGCGATCGTAGAACTTGATGCCGCCGACGATCTGGTACGGAATATCCGATTTGATCAGCACTTCCTCGATTACCCGGGACTGGGCGTTGGTGCGGTAGAGGATGGCGTGTTCTTTGTAATTCATTTTTTTCTTGATATTTTTATGGATCTCGCCGGTTACGAAGTACGCTTCGTCGTGCTCGGTGCTGCCGCGGAATACGCGAATGGTGGCTCCGCCTTCTTGGTCGGTCCACAGGTTTTTCGGTTTGCGTCCCGTGTTGCGTCCGATCACGCTGTTGGCCGCATTCAGGATATTCGCCGTGGAACGGTAGTTTTGTTCGAGCAGGATCGTTTCGGCTTCCGGGTAGTCTTTTTCAAAATTCAGGATGTTCGTGATATCGGCGCCGCGCCAACGGTAGATCGATTGGTCGCTGTCGCCCACGACGCAGATCTGGTGGTGCTTGTCGGCCAGCATGCGGCACAGCATATACTGCGCGCGGTTGGTATCCTGATATTCGTCGACGTGGATATAGCGGAATTTTTTCTGGTAAAAGTCGAGCACTTCGGGCACTTCGTCGAACAATTCGATCGTTTTCATGATAAGATCGTCGAAATCGAGCGAGTTGTTGCTGCGGAGACGCTTTTGGTACATGACGTAGACTTTGGCCGCGATGGATTCCATAAAGTCGCCGCCTGCTTTTTGCTCGTACATTTTCGGCGTGATCAGTTCGTTTTTCGCGGCGCTGATCAGAGCTTGAACGGCTTTCGGCTCGAATTTTTTCGTGTCGAGGTTCAGGTCCTTCATGCAGTTGCGGATAACCGAAAGCTGATCGCCGGAATCCAGGATCGAGAAGCTGGACGAAAAACCGATCCGTTCGATGTCACGACGCAGAATACGCACGCACATGGAGTGGAACGTGGAGACCCAGATTTCTTTGCCTTCGGGGCCGACGAGCGCGGAGACCCGTTCTTGCATTTCGCGCGCGGCTTTATTGGTAAAGGTGATCGCCAGAATGCCCCACGGCGCGGTTTTCTTGGCTTGGATCAGGTGGGCGATCCGGTGCGTGAGCACGCGGGTCTTGCCGCTGCCCGCGCCGGCCATGATGAGCAGCGGGCCTTCGGTTTTGAGCGCGGCTTTGCGTTGTTGAGGATTGAGACGGGATATGGATTCGTCAAGGTTGAAAGACATGAAGTGGTGCTCCTTTCGTGCGCTTGGGAGACGCTGCGGGAGGCAGGGGCCTTACGATCGCTGTTGCCGTTCATTTTCCTGATCGGAACTTGTATAAGGGGAAATGAACGGCAAAGGCGAACGCGTTGCTTCTTCAGGCTCCCTGCCTCCCTCCGCTCCTGCGCGCATGGTGTTTGTTAGGGAAAAAAGCATAAGGAATGCGCTTGTTGGCGCATTCCGGGATTTTGGTTTAGGGACGGACTTCTTGGAACAAGTTCCGGTGGGCCGGAGGCGAACGCTGGTTGCGTTCTGTCCGGCCAAAGGCGGTTCAATCAATCGGCGTCGCGGACGCCCCGGACGGTGTCGAGGGCGGAGGTTAGATCGTCGTAGACGATGTTGCCTACGACTACGACATGCGCTGCGCTTGCGGCGTCGCGGGCGGTCTCGTAGTTGCGGACGCCGCCGCCGTAGAAGACGACGGCTTCGTCGGTGACGCGGCGGACTTCGCGGACGAGATCGAGGTCGCCGTATGTACCGCTGTATTCGACGTATACAATCGGAAGGCGCATGAGCTTGTCGGCCATCCGGGCGCAAGCTGCCGCTCCGCCAGCGTCGATATCGGAATCGGCACCGGTTAAGCGAGCGACGGTCGAGTCGGGATTGAGCACGATATAACCTTCGGCGGCAACCATGTCCCACGGGATAATCTCTCCGTAGCTTTCAAGGCCCGAGCGATGATGTCCGGTGATCCATTCCGAGCGGTCGGTATTCAGTATCATCGGAATAAGATAAAGATCGAACCCCGGGACAACGGAATCTAAAGTCGACACTTCCTGTGCGCACGGCAGTTCGTAGCGCCGAATGCGCGACATCAAATCTACGGTGTTCTCATAGGTTACGCCGCTTGAACCTCCGACCAGAATCGCATCGCTGCCCGACAAACATACGGCTTCCAACTCCTCGTCGGACAATTCCCGATCCGGATCAAGCTTGAACACGTGTCTCCACGTTTTGAATACGTGACTCAATGCGACTCCTCCATCCGCCTTGTTCGCCTGCTGAAGCGTTGACCGATTCGAAACCGAAATTGCGGCTTAGGGAGTGTCAAACGTGCTGCCTTTTCAGGCTTTGAGCAGGCTGTTCCAACATAAGTCTATGCTACGTATAAGGCGGTGTCAATTTTTTGTTCGTATGTAATACGAACACGACGGAATAGGTTCATTTCGATATGCTTCGGATGTAATACGAACAGAGCGGAATAGAGCAAACAAACTGAATAAAAGCCATTCCTGAAAGGAACGGAGGGAGAAATTCAGTTTAAAACGCCTTTGAACTCGGAAAACAACCTACTTAAATTCCAACCCAGTTTTCCGAGTGAAACAGCGTTTTAAACGAATTTTTCCCGCAGCCAGCCTTTACGAATAGGATCTTGCCCCTTTCTTTTCCCGAAAGCGATCGATCACCCCAACCACAACCGGCGCCATAAACAACACGAACAAAAATAGATTCGGATACCCGTATCTCGGAATCGCAATGAACGGCACGTAGATCAGCGTAAAGTACGCCAGTACGGCAAGCGGAGCATATGCGCCGGTCCGTTTCCTTTTCAAAGCCAGCCAAATGCCGTACAGTCCCATCAGCACGTACGCCGCATGCACGGGGAAGTAATGCGCCCACGTCATGCCGAAAATCGGCCGCTCCCAATATGCGATGCCGTACAGGCCGCCGAGCTTTCCGAAGGTATAAAACGCGGCGTATTTCAAAGGTTCATGCGTGAATCCGTAAGCGATCATTCGCCCTGCCGCCTGCGCAAGGTCGTCGTCGGAGCCTTTCATTACATCGCCGCCGTATTCCGGATACTTCTCGTAAAAACCGTCCGGCACTTGTCCGAAAGCGGTCGACCCTAAGATCAAAGGACTGCCCGCCGCCTCCGTGAACGGAATGAATCGACCGAACGCCTCGTAATTCCGTATCCACCACGGCGACATCAGCAGCCCGAACACGCCGAGGATCACGACGGTGTAGGCAAACATCTTTTTAAAAGAATAACGACGGGCCAGCCAGAACAATCCGGGAATAAGCGGCAGGAGGGCGGCGTGCGGCTTGAAGTAACACAGCGACGTCCAGAATACAGCGAAAATCGCCCAGCCTCCTATGCTCGGCTTGTCGAGCGCGCGCAATAAGAAGCAGACGGTCAACATAAGGCAAAGACGGAACGCCGACTCGGTCAGAATCGAAGCGGAAATGAAATAGTCGGGCAAGTATAACGCAAGCAGCACGGCCGCCGTCATCGAGATTCGGGTATTGCTGAAGACACGGCGTGCCAGGATGAACATCAAGTAGATGCCGAACGCTTGAAACGCTCCTTGCAGAATGCGCAGCAGCGCAATGCCGCCTTCGTCGCCCGCCAGCCATTTGACACCTGCTAAGAGTAAAGGAAACACAGGCATAATGAACGTCGACGGCTCGCCGCCGGTATTGTAAGCCAGCACGCCGGTTTCCAGCAGGACGTCGGCGGTCTGCACGTATTTGACGTCGTCGTCGTTCATTTTTTCATAAGAGCCGAGCAGCAAACGATCTCCGTACCCGAGCGATATGGCGCAGCTTGCGAGAAACACGAACAGGCAGAGAAGGAGCAGCCGCGTGCGCGTTTGACGGGTTTCTTCTTTTAACGAAAACAAATTATCGATCCTCCCGCTTCGGCGTTCGGAACGCCCAGGCTTTGTTTAGAATGAAGTTGTGAATCGGAACGAGAACGATCGAGGTGATTTGGCCGTAGCCGTACCACCAATGGAATACCCGATCGAATAGAAATAAAACGAGTAAGTTCAGCAGCAGCCCCGCGCAGGAAACGACGGTGTATTTGACCAGTGCCGACGCGGAGCGTTCGCTTTTTTTGAAGGTCCAGCGCGAGTTTGCTACATAGGAGAACAGCAGCGAAAAAAGGAATCCCAACGTCGAACCGATCAATGGATCGCCGTGGCCTTTTTCCACATAGATGAATAAGGTGCCGGTCTGAAGCAAGGTGCCGAATACGCCGATGATTCCGTATTTGAGGAAATCGACTAGGTTGTTCCGAATGATCGGCGGAAGAAGATTCAGCAGCCGATCGCGGGAAGATGCGGACAGCATGCGGCGTGCGGAAAAATCATCATTCGACGTGCGAGCGGGTCCGGCAGGAGCGTCGAAATTTTCGGCAGAGAGACTTTTTTGCGACGTTCGTTCTTTATCACGCATTATCATCGGCCTCTCCTTCCGCCTGCTTCATTCGCTGCTGCATTTCCGCCATTTTATGCTGCATCAGTCCTACTTCCTGCGTCAACGTCCGAAGCTTGCGGGAATGATTGGACAACGAAACAGTCAAGCTGTACAGGGTTAGGAATATGGCAGACACAGCGAGCAGGAATACGGCGTTGACCGGAACCTCGATTCCCATGACGCGAGCGATGAAAAAGAAAATTTGCGGAAAGATCGAGACGATCACGCCGGCCGCGCTGAAAAAGATCCACACTAATGCATATTTGAGTTCCAGTTTGTAACGGCGCGTCCGATTGACGAATACGATAAGCACGACAAGGCTGAACGCGATCAACAGCAGCTGCAGCTTGAGCGTGATCATGAATGCTTCACCCCGGTTCCGCGCAGCGCATCGATCAGAATAGCCAGCGATACTTTTACCATGTAATAGACCGAGCGTAAATGATGAATCGAGGAATGGCCGCCGATACGCTCGGACATTTGCACGGGAACTTCAACAGCACGCCCTCCCGAACGCAGTACATGCACGATCGACTCCGGTTCCGGATAATCGGTCGGGTACTGGGCGGCGAACATGTGCATGATCCGGCGATTGACCGCGCGAAAGCCCGAAGTCGGATCGGTGACGGTCTGACCGGTAATCAAGCGGATCAGGCGGCTGAAGTAACGGATACCGGCGCGGCGCAAGGCAGTCGATTGAAAGCCCTGCTTTTCGATATACCGCGAGCCGATGACCAGATCAGCCGTGTCAGCCAGCAGAGGAGCGATTAGCGCCGGGACAAATTCCGCGCGATGCTGGCCGTCTCCGTCAAATTGAATCGCGATATCGTAACCGTGGGCATGGGCGTATTTGTAACCGGTCTGAACCGCGCCGCCGATTCCGAGGTTGCAAGGCAGCGTGACGATACGGGCACCGACGCTCGCGCACACCTCAGCCGTGTCGTCGGTCGATCCGTCGTTCACGACTAGCGCTTCAAGTCCCTGCTCTCGCAGGGAAAGGAGCAAAGGGCCGATATTATCACGTTCGTTAAACGCGGGGATGATCAATAATACTTTGGGATTGGACGGCACCATGGTGTTCTCCTTTTCTGACCCAGCGATTTTCTCTTCTGAACATATGAAAACCCGGCCGTCGGCCGGGCTTGATGTTGTCGTTATTTTAGCGCTTTTCTTCGGTTTCGGCCAGCGCCTTCTTCATGTATTCGATCAGCGGCTCGCGCATCTCGTCGTTTTGCAGCGCGTAGTGGATGGTCGTCTCGATAAAACCGATCTTGACCCCGACGTCGTGACGCTGACCTTCGAAGTTGTAAGCGAGCACGTCCTGCGTTTTGCCGAGCGTCGCGATCGCGTCTGTGAGTTGGATCTCGCCGCCCGCTCCGGTCGGTTGATTCTCCAGAATCTCGAAAATCTCCGGCGTCAGGATATAGCGGCCCATGATCGCGAGATTGGACGGCGCGTCTTCCTGCTTCGGCTTTTCGACGAGACCGTTGGCTTTGAACGTGCGGTCTTCGCCTTCGATGGCTTCGCTGTCCACGATCCCGTAGCGGAATACGTCTTCCCACGGCACTTCCTGCACGCCTACGACGGAAGCTTGATGTTTGTCGAAAACGTCAAGCATCTGCTTGAGGCACGGCGTATCGGACTCGACGATATCGTCACCGAGCAGGACGGCAAAAGGTTCGTCGCCGATGAATTTGCGCGCGCACCAGATAGCGTGGCCGAGGCCTTTCGGTTCTTTTTGACGGATGTAGTGGATGTCGGCCATGTTCGCGGCATTACGAACTTCTTCGAGCATTTCCCACTTTTCGTTTTCCTCCAAGTTGTGTTCCAGCTCGAAAGAGGTATCAAAATGGTCTTCGATCGCGCGCTTTTCTTTGCCCGTTACGATAATAATATCTTCGATACCGGACTTTACGGCCTCCTCGACAATATATTGAATGGTTGGTTTATCGACGATAGGCAACATTTCTTTCGGCATCGCTTTGGTAGCGGGCAGAAAACGCGTGCCGAGACCGGCAGCCGGAATGATTGCTTTGCGGATTTTCTGTGTACTCATATGAATAGTTCCTCCTAAGTAATATGGGTTCGAGTTATGTAGGTTAACGTTAACCCTCCGCGTCCGCCCTGCCACGTCTGTCGGAAACGCAAGCGGCTCTTTGAGCCTGCTTGGTATGTTCTCATTTTATCTTGTCGAAGCGGAAAAAGCCAAATTCTGCTGGGCTTCTCTTGTGGCGGACGTACAAATTGCTTAAAATAAGGGAGTTACATAACCTTTACGTCTACTATTAACCTATATAATGCCTTGTCAAATCTTAAACAGAGGCTTATGTTCGTATGAAACGCGCACGCTTTAGATGCGTTTCATACGAATATAAACTTACCTTTAACGTTGACAAGTGTATAGTCGCTTCAAAATCCGAAATGCCGATTGGAGAATATGGAAACCCATGAACTTTTACACGTTGATTGCCGCTGCTCTTTCGTTTGTCCTTGTCGCGTTGTTTTCGCCGGTCTGGATTCGCACGCTGCGCCGTATAGGCTGGCTGCAGCCAATCCGTAAGGAATTACCGCCGGACCACCAAGCTAAAAAAGGTACGCCGCTGATGGCGGGTATGGTGTTTATGATCGGGGTGCTTGTTGCGCTGATCGCGCAGCCGACGCCGCTGATGTGGTTGATGGCCGCTACGTTTATCCTGTTCGGCATTGTAGGCTTTAGCGATGACTTTAAAAAAGCCGCTTTTCAAGACCCTCAGGGGATTTCGGGTAAAGCGAAGTTGGTCATGCAGTTCGCGTTTACGATTACGGTGCTGTTGATCGCGATGAACAGCTTCGGCGTCGATCCGACGATCGCGTTCCCGGGTGGATTTGTGTGGGCTCTTCCGTCAGCGGTGTATTTTATTATCATGCTGCTGTTTATCGTTGGTTCTGCCAATGCGATCAACTTCACGGACGGGCTTGACGGACTGCTGATTATTGTCGCGATTCCGACGTACTTGTTCTTCTTCGTGATCTCGGACGAGCCGGCGATCAAGCTGTTCTCGCTCGTGATGGTCGGCGCGCTGCTGGGACTGTTCTTGTATAACAAGTATCCGGCTAAAGCGTTTATGGGGGATACGGGATCGCTGGCGATCGGCGGTTCGCTGTCGCTGATGGCCGTGATCGAGAAGGTCGAGATTTTGGTTCCGCTGCTGTTTATCATTTATTTCGCGGAGCAGTTCTCGGTTATTATTCAGGTGGCTTACTATAAACGGACGAAAAAACGGATCTTCCGCATGACGCCGATTCATTATCATTACAGTCTGAAGTACGGGTGGAATGAAAGAAAGATTGTGGCGGTGTTCGGGAATGTGTCGTGGATCGGGGCGTTTGTGAGCTGGTTGATCTGGTATTTGTGGATGTGAAAAAGGCTGTCTCGCTTGTGGGGCGGCTGTTGGTTGGGAAAGTCCTATTCGCACAAACCTCAAAAGCGGAGAAAGAAATTCGTTCAAGGCGCTGTCTCACTCGGAAAGCCGATTGGAATTTTTAGTGGAATCTTTCCGAGTTCAAAGGCGCCTTTCACTGAATTTCTTCCTCAGCTGTTCGCTTCGTTTTGAATAAGGGCTTTCTCGACGTCAAAAGGCTGTCTCCACAAGAGACGGCCTTTTTTGTGTGTTTATGTTTAGTTAATAGGCATTTTTGTCGGTGAACATTTTGTAGATGGTGATCAAGACCAGGCGGACGTCGAAAAGGAAGGTCCAGTTTTCGATGTAGAACAGGTCGTATTCGATGCGTTTCTCGATGGAGGTGTCTCCGCGGAGGCCGGCGCATTGGGCGTAACCGGTGATGCCGGGCAGGACGTGGTGCTTGAGCATATAGTTCGGGACCTGGTCGCGGAACAGCTCCACATAGTGCGGGCGTTCGGGTCTTGGGCCGACAACGCTCATTTGGCCCAGCAGGACGTTGAAGAACTGCGGAAGTTCGTCCAGGCTGGTGCGGCGGATGAACGTTCCGAACTTGGTGCGTCTCGGATCGTTTTCCTTCGTCCAGCCGGTGTCTTCGTCTTCGGCGACTTGGGCGCGCATGGATCGGAATTTGTACATCTGGAAGTGTCTGCGGTTAAAGCCCACGCGTTCCTGTTTGAAAATAATTGGCCCCGGCGAAGTCAGTTTGACGCCGATGGCTACTGCTAACAAAATCGGAGAAGTCACGATCAGTGCAAGTGTCGCAAACACGATATCGAATAACCTTTTGAAAAAACGGTTGGCTGCCAGATCCAACGGAACTTCGCGTACGTTGATTAGCGGCATGCCCGCAAAGTTGTCGAATACGGGGCGGGTCGGCAAAAAGTCGTAATAATCGGGAACGATCATCGTATGTACGCCGGCCTGCTCGCAAATCTCCATCAGTTTCGGATATTTATCCGACTCTCCGTAAGGAAGCGCCAAAATGACCTCGTCAATGATTCGAAAACGATCGAGCGTCGCGCGCAAATCGCCAAGGTTGCCAAGTACCTCGGGGTATTCGGTCTCTCCTTTTTTCCAACTCAACTCGTCATCCAGAAAACCTACGACCTCGTAGCCGAGTTCCGGATAATGCTGCATATTGAGATGAAAACGTCGACCGAGCGCACCTGCGCCGATGATAAGCATAAACTGCTTGTTGTAGCCTTTCCGGCGTAACGTGCGAAGGATTTGTTTGACTCCATAGCGGTATAATACAAGCAAGATGACGCTAAGCGCCATGTAAAGGAACAAATACGAGCGCGAAATATTGATTTCTTTGGCAAAGTACATCGCGCCGAGCAACAAGAAGAATCCGATAATATGCGTTTGTACGACTCGGATAAAATCGTCCGCGAACCGTTTGCGTCGCTTCGGCGAGTAAAGACCGCTAATGAGTCCGGTAAGCAGCGCGATCGCGCCGTATACCAAACTCCACACCAAATAATACTTAATCGGAATCGGATAAACGAACCCAAACAAGCCGCTTTCGAAACGCAGCCACCAGGCCAGTAGGAAAGAGGCTTGAATGACCGCCAGATCGGCGACCATATAAACCTGGGTCAGAAATTGCTGATTTTTGCGGAGCATGCTTCACCTCGAACCGGCAGTGCCGGACTTTCTCCTCCGCTTGTCGGAGGATCCTGCGTGTCCTTCACCGGACGCAGTCTGTTGCGGATAAGGGTCATCGTAAACTTGACTCCGATCCCCGTATAGATAAACCCGTTTACCGGCCAGGCGTATTTTTCCCGGTAATGCTTGCGGTAAAATACAACCATTGCACGGTGGAACTCGTACAGCAGCTTAACCGGACGGCGTTTGCTGCTCGCGCCTTTGTAATGCAAGATGAATGTTCTTGGATAATAACGGATCGCCCATCCTGCCTGCTTGATGCGGTAGCACCAGTCCAGGTCTTCGCCGTACATGAAAAAGTTCTCGTCCAGCATGCCAACCTCGCGGATCGCTTCCGAACGGACCAGCATGAACGCGCCGACCAGGCAGTCGACGGGATGCTCTTCGTCCGGATCGAGGTAGCTGAGTTGGTATTGGTTATACTTCGGCTTGTCCGGGAACATTTTGGAGAAGCCGAACATATAGTAGAAGGAAGCCGAAGGCGTCGGCAATCCGCGCTTGCAGGTCTTATCCAATGTACCGTCGGCCAGCAGCACTTTGCAGCCCGAAGCGCCGACTTGCGGATTTTCGTCCATATAGGCAACCATCGTTTCAAGCGTATCCGGTTGGATGACGGTATCGGAGTTGAGCAGCAGCACGTAGCGGCCTTTCGAGATCCGCATGCCCTGGTTGTTCGCTTTAGCGAAGCCGACGTTGTCGTGATTGGCGATCATCGTCACCGACGGGAAGGCGTTAGAAAGCACCTCCACCGAATTATCGGACGAGTTGTTATCGATCAGAATAATCTCGTATGTGTACCGGGTTTGCGAAGCAAATACCGAATGGATACAGTCCATCGTCAGCTGGCACGTATTATAGTTAAGAATCAGTATACTTACGTCCATGATTTAAGTACGCTCCTGACAATATTGATAGTAGAAAAACAGTTCGTGCATGACAAAAAAAGATCTCTGCATTCCTCTTTACAGAGTAACACAGAGATCGATGGAATGGAACTTTGGATTCTGTTCAGGAAAGACTTGGGATCGTTGAGAATTAAACTTCTAACGATCAACCTTCATTTTTTAAAACAGCAGTTCCAACAGTTTGTTGCGCGCCTGAATTTGCAGCAGAGCCTCGCCCGAGTCGAGGGCTACGGCAGCTTCGTTGTAAGCATCTCGTAATTCCGTATAGTCGGGATCGGCTTCCAGAACCGCAGCGCTCCGCTCAACGGCCCGCTCCAGCAGGTCGTATACGTTCGGAATCGTGATCCAAATATCGCGGACAAGACTTTCGCCGTTCAGGCTGAGCTCTACCGTTACTTTGTATTCGACCGATTGCGTGCCCAAGTTATAATCCGTGAATACGATGTTGTTGTTCGCTTTTCCGATATATACGTCACCGGTGACCGTATAGACATCGCCGACGACGGTATAGACTTCATCCGTTACGCCGCGCTCTTCGATTTTTTTGATGTTCACGGCTACGTCTTGGCGAATCGACGTCCCGTTCATCGTCAACGGGATAGCACCGCCCAATTTAACGTATGTGGCATCCGTTACGCTGAGCAGCTTCGCGCTTTCTTCGATCAGGATCGATTCGTAATCGGGTCTCGTTTGATCATACAGCGGCTGCGGAGAATGGTCGGCGAACTCGTTTTTCTCCGCGAAGGTGATCTCGCCGTTATTGATCGTCATGTCGAATACATACCAGTAGATCTCGCTGCTGTCTCCGGCCGGAATCGTATAGCTTGTAGTCGGAACCGATTCGTCGCCTACGTAAACCTCGACTTTGGCGCCGGAGTTTTTCAGCGTGCTGGTGCCGTCTCCGTTACCTGAGAAATTATGCACGTAGAATTGATAAGTGCCGTTGATCTTTTGGCGGATGGTTGTCGTTTCCGGTCCGTACGAACTGGTGTCGTCGTGATCCAGATCGGCGACCAGCTCGCCTTGGTCGTAAGCTTGCTTGTCTCCGTACCAAGTATGGAAGCCGTACCCGTCGCCTACAGGACCCAACAGATGGGAATCCTCGTCGCGAGGACGCTCGCCCCAGGTCAGCACGATCCGGATCTCGTCGCTGGCCGGAACTTTGATTGCCGTATGATTTTCTGAACGGTTGTACGAATCGCTGATTCCCACGGCTACGATCGTGCCCGGAATGAATCCGGATTTCGAAGTGACGCCTGTGTAAATGCCTGCCGGTACGTATGCGACATAACGTCCCGAAGCATCGGTCAGAACCGAAGCCGCGATCACGCTGCTCGTGCTGCCGGCACCGCGGCGGAAGTCGATACGCATCCCTTCAACCGGCTGATCATCCACATCGGTAATAATGCCGGAGAAGCCTTCGATGCGTGCCGTACCCGTCACAGTCGTCGTGAATTTAGCAGTTCCGGCTGCCGGCGACACGTTTACTTTCAGTTCTTTTCCATAAAAATCGTCCAGAGAAAGAGGCTTGAAAGAAATCGTATTGGAAGCCCCGTCGAAAGCAACGTCTTCCAGTACGTACGTGACGCCCGTGACCGTAGCGCTCACCGACAAATCTTCCAACGTCAGACCGTTCACGGCGTTTGCGAAACGCAGAACCGCGCTTCCGTTCGTGACGTCCAGACGGTCGGAAACCGGAGTCGTCGGAGACGGCGCGGAAGAAGATCCTCCTGCGCCGCTTCCGCCCGTGGACACGGAACTGCTGAACGAAGGAGCAAGGACGCCGTTCGCTACCGCCATTTGCTGCGGGTTATTTTGGAACGTAACGCCGGATGCATTGACCTGCGCGTTGGCGATCGTGCCCGTTCCCGTTACATTGGCAGCCGCGTTAAGAATAAGCTGGGCGATGCGCGCCGCCGCGCTGACGTTCAGGTTCGTTCCCGCCGCTCCCTCTTCGATCGTCACTTCGCCGACCGATCCGGAAGACAGGTTAACGTTGAGCGAAGCTGCCGAGATCTCCAGCGTTTCGAACTGACCGGCCATGCGTACCGTCGAGCCGGCCGGAATAAGATTCGACAAGAGCACGTCCGCAAAGCCCGAACCTGTTCCGTTCTCCTGCAGGTAAGCGCCCGATTGAAGCGTGATTTGCGAAACCGAGCTGTTTCCTTCGGTCACGATTCGCACGCTTCCGTCGCGTTTGTCGACCAGCACGGTAACGAGAACGGAATCGACGACGTGGATGCTGTTCGGTCCGCCGCCTTCGATCTTGGTCGTTCCTTTTACGGTTACGTTATCCAACGTCACGTCGCCGTTCGCGATTTCTTTGCCCAGCAGCAAATCGCCTTCGATTACGGTATTGCGTACAGTGACGCCGGCTTGAGTAACCTGAACCGAACCTTGAACCGTATCGGTGCCTTTTTCCGGTCCGTACGTTCCTGCTTCGTTATACGTGACCGCAGTAGAGACAGGAATCACCTTAGCCGCGCGGTCCAATACCGTTACGACTTCGGCGCGGGTGGCTGCCGCCGTAGGCTTGAAGTTTCCGGCACTGCCGGTCATCAGTCCGGATTTGGCGACTGCTCCGATCGCGCCTTTGCTCCAGGCAGGACTGTTTGCGGTATCGGAGAATTTGGCCGAGTCGGCAGCAGGCTCAAGCTTCGTCAAAGAAGCCAACACGACGGCCAATTCCTGACGCGAAACCTCTCCCGTAGGACGGAATTTTCCATTGCCGTCGCCTTGCATATAGCCGGCAGCGCTCGCTTTGGCTACATCATCAAAGTACCAAGCGTCAGCCGACACGTCCGCGTAGGAAATGTCGGATGCCGACGTAAAGCCGGACGAGCGGTTGATCAACGCCGCCAACTCGGCCCGGCTGATGCGATCGTTCGGATGCAGTTCCCCGTCTGCATAACCGTTTATGTACCCTTTGTCTTTCCAATCCTGCATAACCTGCTGCGCCCAGTGACCTTGAATCCCGGCAGTCCCCTTCGTTGCGGCATCGGTATGCTGCGTTGAAGCGCTTGCCGCGAAAGCTCCCGTGCCCGTAGGGATCATGAGTGCCGCTCCCAGAAGCACTCCGATCGCTTTTCGAGCTAATGTTTTACTCATTTCTTTTCCCACCTCTGTTTTTAATAACCCCGCCTAATTAGGTCGATGTCCCCTGACACTTCTTCTCTATCCATATATTAGGCCTTAGTCCTCTTTATATTAACATACTCAGCAAGCATTTTGGGACAATTTGGATGAGACTATAGTCTCAATTTTCCTGTATTAAACATAAAAATAACCATCCAGGAACGGATGGTTAAAATTTTAAATATATTTAATGAAGATGAGGAATGCAAAAAGGAGTATTCAGTTGCTACGTACCTGCTCCTTTGTACTAGGAAAGCAAGACTTGAATTCGGTTTACTATCCATCCTCAATGCTTTACCGTCGCCAAGAATCGCTCCAATCCGTCCCTCCAGTGCGGGAGATCTTGAAGATCATTAGAGCGAATCGCGCTATGATCCATGACCGAATATGCAGGACGCTTAGCCGGCCGGGGAAATTGCTCGGTCGTCACCGGCAGCACGTTTACCTGCAAACCGGCGGTCTCGAAGATCGCTTGCGCGAACTCATGCCAGGAGCAATGTCCAGAATTCGAAGCGTGGTAAATGCCATATTTTTCCGTTTGGATCAATTGTAGCAGAAAACGGGCCAGGTCCACAGTATACGTTGGCGAACCGATCTGGTCATGGACGACGCTCAGGCTGTCTTTTTCCGCGCCCAGCTTCAGCATCGTTTTGACGAAATTGCTGCCGTATTGTCCGTAGACCCACGAAGTTCTGACGATAAAATATTTAGAGTTCAGCGTCTGCGCTAGCACTTCTCCCGCCCGTTTACTTTCGCCGTAAACGGTCTGTGGAGCGGTATTGTCATATTCGCGGTAAGGACGATTGGCCTGCCCGTCGAATACGTAATCCGTGCTGACATAGACCAGTTTGGCGCCGACTTTCTCTGCCGAGACAGCGATGTTGCGCGTACCGGAAGCATTGACTCGGTACGCGCCGTCGATATCTTCTTCCGCCGCATCGACAGCCGTGTAGGCCGCGCAGTGAATGACTGCTTCAGGCCGATATTCGCCGATGACCTTCTCGCACTGACGTTGATCGGCAATATCCAGTTCCGAACGATCGCAGCTCTTAACTTGATGACCGGATTCATTCAAAAGCAGAACAACGTCTTGACCCAATTGTCCGGATGCGCCGGTAACGAGTATTTTCATTAGGCTTGTTCCAATCTGCTTCCGTATTGCTTGGCATAATACTGCTCGTACTCGCCGGATTGGATACGTGTCCACCAATCTTTGTTGGACAAATACCAGGAGATCGTCTCGCGGATGCCGGTTTCGAAGTTGTGCTTCGGTTTCCAGCCGAGTTCGTTCGTAATTTTGGTCGGATCGATCCCGTAGCGGCGGTCGTGGCCCGGGCGATCCTGCACGTAAGTGATCAGCGATTCCGGTTTGCCGAGCTGTTCCAGGATTGTGCGGATGATATGCAGGTTCGTCCGCTCGTTGTTGCCGCCGATATTGTAGACTTCGCCGTTCACGCCTTCGTGAATGACCAAATCGATCGCGCTGCAATGATCTTCCACATACAGCCAATCGCGGATGTTCAATCCGTCGCCGTATACCGGCAGCGGCTGGTCATTGAGCGCTTTGGAAATGATGAGCGGGATCAGCTTTTCCGGAAACTGGTATGGTCCGTAGTTGTTGGAGCAGCGCGTAATGTTGACTGGCAGACCGAACGTTTCGTGGTATGCACGAACTAACAGATCGCCGCCTGCTTTAGAAGCGGAGTACGGACTGTTCGGCGTCAGAGGCGTTTCTTCCGTGAATAGGCCTGTTTCGCCGAGCGTGCCGTATACTTCATCGGTCGAGACTTGGACAAACTTTTTGATGTTATGCTTTTTGGCCGCGTCAAGCAAAACTTGCGTGCCCATCACGTTTGTTTTCACGAAAACGTCCGGTTCGAGGATACTGCGGTCTACGTGCGATTCGGCAGCGAAATTGACGACGATATCGACGCCCTGGCCGATTAACTCGTCCATTTTGGCTGCATCGCAGATGTCGGCTTTGATAAATGTATGATTGGGATTTTGTTCGATGGCTTTCAGGTTTTCTAGGTTGCCCGCGTAAGTCAGAGCATCCACGTTGATGATTTCGTAGTCAGGGTGCTGCTGGAGCATATATAGGACAAAGTTGCTGCCGATGAAGCCGGCTCCGCCGGTAACGAGTAGTTTCATAAATAATGCGCCTCCTATTTTCATATAAAAAGCTCTCCTTAAGGAGAGCTTTTTAGTTATTCGAAGTTCAGTTCTGCGTCTTGAAGAAGCGGATGCTTTTGATCTTTTTCGGAAAGGATCGGATTGGACGTCGGCCAGTCTATACCGAGTGCTGGATCGTTCCAAAGGATACCGCGGTCATGTGCCGGCGAATAATACTCATCGACTTTGTACATGACCTGAGTATTAGGAACCAGTGTGCAGAAGCCATGAGCAAAGCCTTTAGGAACGAGAAGTTGACGATGGTTGAATTCGCTTAAGATAAAGCCTTGCCATTGTCCGAAGGTTGGCGAGCTGCGACGCACGTCGACGATTGCGTCGTATATGGCGCCAGATACAACGCGAAGAAGCTTTGTTTGGGCTTTAGGATTGAGCTGGTAGTGCAGGCCGCGAAGCACGCCTGGTTGCGCGGACAAAGACTGATTGTCTTGGACAAAGTTATAATGAATGCCCGCTTCTTTCATTAAAGCTTCATTATAGCTTTCCATGAAAAATCCGCGGTGGTCGCCGTGTACAACGGGCTCGATCAATGCAGCTCCTTCCAGAGTTAAAGGAGTGACTTTCATAATCCAAACGCCTCCTTCTTAGAGCTTAAGTTTGCCAAATTCTTCTCCGAATACGATGCTTTGAGCCAATTCGTTGGCACGAGCCAAAGAGGCGTGAGTGCCTGCGTCCGTCCACCAACCTGTGAGTATGTCATAGGTCAGTTGGCCGTTCGCGATATAAGCGTTATTGACGTCGGTAATCTCAAGTTCACCCCGTTCAGAAGGCTTAAGCATTTTAATAATGTCGAATACGCTGTGGTCAAACATATAGATTCCAGTTACCGCATAGCTACTTTTAGGATTCTGCGGCTTTTCTTCGATAGAAACGATTTTGTCTCCGTCGATTTCTGGAACACCGAAGCGTTTTGGATCGTGAACTTCCTGAATCAGAATCTTTGCTCCGATCACCTGAGTGTGGAAATTCTTAACGAAAGGAGTGATATCGTCCTCGAAGACATTATCGCCCAAAATGACGATCATTTGGTCTTCTTCGACGAAATGTTTAGCAAGATTCAATGCCTGGGCAATACCTCCTGCCTCATCCTGTACCTTATATGTAAAATTCACACCCATGTCTGAACCACTACCTAGAAGATTCACTACATCTCCCATATGGTCTTTGCCAGTTACAATCAAAATATCTTCAACTCCAGCAGATTTGAGCTTATACACGGAATGAAAGATCATAGGGTATTTTCCTACAGGGAGCAAATGTTTATTTGTTACTTTAGTCAAAGGATATAAGCGCGATCCAGTACCACCAGCTAGTATAATTCCTTTCATCATTTACACCTCGAATTCTATTTTCTCACTTTGCTTATAGCTTAAATAGTTTGAGTGACTTTACTCTTTTTTATCAAGGCGAGTCTGCTTCCATTGCAAAATAATATTTGAAATAGACTTTGAAAAAGTCCAAAATTTAATCATGGAAGAATTTTTAAGCAATTCAAAAAAATCATTATTCCAGTTACGTGGAGAAGGAGCAAGTTTATTTTCAACTTTTCCAGTTCTACATTCTTTAAAGTACTTTCCCAACACGGTTTTAACTTCCCGGTCTACTACATCATTCAAATTTAAAAATGTGTTTTTTCCATGTAGTCTGTATAAGTAAGAGGTCGTGTCGATATAAATAGGCTCTGTTAATAACAAAGCCCGTAACGCAAAGTCCCAATCATGACAATACTTAAGATTTCTAAATCCATTTAATTGATTGAAAATTTCTTTTGAGAAAAGCATATTCCCAGTTGAAATCGTCGTATTGTGGGGAATAAGCGACCATCCTACTGTCGGAAAACTTTTGATAGATTTCTGCGTTTGAATAAAGCTTGCAGCTTGATCAGAAGTTGTACCAATGTCTAATCCGAATTCATTGATCACTTTTATTGAAGAAAATATAAACTGGCCTTTTGCCTTTAAGATATTCGATATCAACTCATTAATTCTATTCGATTCAAAAAGATCATCTGCATTTAGTATGGTTATATACGCTCCTGAAGCACGCTTTATGCCTTCGTTTATTGATTCATGAGCCCCTTGATTCACCTGGTGTTTTATAAAAGTCACTTTATTATCAAAACGTTTCAAAAATCCTTTGTCATTCACCAATTCCTCTATTATGTCACAACTTTCGTCTTTAGAGTTGTCGTCTACAATAATCAACTCTATAGTCTTATAAATCTGATTATAAATAGACATCAATGCGTCTTTAATATAGTTTTGATAATTATAAGAAGGCACAATGACACTAACTAAAGGTTTCTCTCCTACATTCATATTTTAATCTCCTTAATTTATCGGACATTCTTTGCTCTTTGAGTCGCTTCAAGGTATTGATGTCCGAATTTCTGATCAGGTTCCAGATGGGTGCCTTCTGCCCACTCGTTCCAAGCATTAACAAAGATAAGTTGCTCATTTTCTTTATTGAATCTTCTAGTATGATCTACAAGACCAATCAACCATTTTTCGTATTCCAAAGGAGTAGCTCCATAAAAAATGTTTGCTGCATTTTTTCTTCTTGCTGTATTATCCCAACTTAACATGGCCCCTCTAAACCAAGGGTATTTATTCGAATTCTTTTTTTGCAGAGAGCGCTCTACTACTTCACGATAATCATAAATATTACCTGAAAAGTCATCAGCCAATCCAGGCAAGCTTTTGGAAATTTCGTTCGCGTAAACTCCATGTGGAGGAAATTCAACAGCAGAGTCGCATCCATAAATGGTAGGATCTACTTGACCAAATGATTGCACCATACATACATGAAGATTTTCTATGCCTGCAACTCGACATTCTTCTTTCCAATGCATAACTGTCGCTTTCAAGTTGGGGAAAAGCTCTGCTCTGTAGATCAGTAATATAGGGTCTTCTCCATTAATACGTATGTAGCGTTTGTCTTTCAAAACCGGAATAGCTTCCTTTATAAACCTTTGGTCTGAGTCTTCATTATGAACTTGCTGCATTAACAACTCTTTTTCTTGTCCATCCCATCTTCTTGACCAGCTTTCATTGGCCCAACAAATACAAAAAGGCAAATCCAAACTAGGATCTTGAAGGAAATTATTCAGAGGCTTTTCCAACAATCTTTTACCATCGAACCAATAATAATAATAGCAAAATCCATGTATATTATAGTCCTTAGCTAAACTGATCTGCTTCGCCTGAATATCTCTTTCTTCCAGCAAATTATAATAACCCAAGTCGGCAGGCACATGGGGCTGATAATGCTCTTCGAACAGTGGAGTGCCTCTACGCACGTTGGTCCACTCCGTAAAACCTTCGCCCCACCACTCATCATTTTCGGGGATAGCATGGAATTGAGGTAAATAAAACGAGACAATTTGCATATTCTGTTGGAATACTTCTGTCCACGCCGGTTCAGAAACTCGTTTATGATAAATTATTTTCGAAACATGCACCGGATTTTCAGCCTTTTCTAGTAAACATTGTTGAAGTTGAATGTAGGAATCCAAAGTGCCGATATTTATTTTTTGGAGAAGATTACGCTTAATGACAAAAAAATTGCCAAGTAGTTGTGGTTCAAGTAGGCTTTGCTCTAACTGTTCTTTATAAAAAGGGGCAAAATGCTCGCCGTTTGAGAAGAATCTATCTTCATTTGCAAACAGCAAATCTTCATTACTTCTTAAAGTGTTGACAATATAATGGAAAGCATTCACAGATAAAAAATCTTCTTGTTCCATAAACGTAATATAATTACCTTTAGTTTCCTGAAAAGCTTTTTCAAGCATAGGGAAAAAGGATTCCGTTCGAGACAATATAGTTTTTATCGAAATACTATCCGCTTTATATTTAATTTTGTTCAAGTCTAATTCATCTGTACTAATGAGGATTAGTTCAATTTTAGAATAAGATTGATTGGCCAAGGAAACAATAGATGATTCTAGATAATTATAATTCGCTTTTTTTATTGGTATAATTATAGAAAATAAAGGTTCGATTGCATAAGTCGTCGATGATACCCGTTCTTCTTCGTTGTAATGGTACGGTTGAAAAGAAGCAGACGAGTATTCCTGTTTATTAGTCATTAGCGTTACGGCTCTTCCCCATGCCCATTTCAGTCCATTTTCCTTCAACTTACCTAGTATTTTAACTGTTAAATGCAAAATGTTTTGACCTTGATTCATTAATTTGTAATTAGATAATGCTGACTTTATGATAGAAAATGTCCCTATTTTACTTATGCTTATGCACTTTACAGTTAATAAGCCTGGAGCATCTCCTGGGTCCAACCTAAGCGCTTTAACATCCTTTTTGAATTCGATTGGAATAAAGCTATCTTGTTTTTTATCTAACTTTCCAAAAACCTGCGCATCTTCTTCGTTAAATCCTTTACCGTAATCGATATATGCTTTACACACTCTTAAAGACTCTGAAGAGCCTAAAATTTCTATTTTATGCCACCCTTTTTTGAAAGTACCCTGTACATATAACTGCGGATCATTACTTGTACTCATCCATTTCTCGCCTGTTATCTCTAACCCGAGTGAACTGGAAATCTCAAGCTTTTTCAATAGTTATCATCCTTCGAAATAAATTATCTTCTTTTTAAAATCTTATAAAAACGTTCTCTAACCTTCCACCATTTTGTATTTATCATATAGGAAATATCGCGGTTTTTTTCTGCTAACAGCTGATTAACTTCCTCCAATTCTTTCTGGCCGCCTGCTATCAATTTCTCTTTGTTCCTAAGTTCGTTCTCTTGCTGTTCACATTTTAAACTCAAGTTCAAATTTTCTTTTCGCATTTTTTCTAAGCTTAATTTATATTCGTCCGATTCTCGCTGTAAGAGCTGCACTTCATTTTGAACCACTCTCCAATTTTGTTCTATTGTGTTTTTCGAATCCAATAAGAAATTATGATTTTCATTCATTGTAACTATGAGTTCATAAGGAACATGTGTAAAGTAAATCATTTCAATTTCCAATTTATCATAACATTGATCTTCGGTTTTGTAGTAGATTTGCGGATCTTCTTGGTCGAAAATGTAATAATTCTCTAAATTTAAAATTGAGTTACTATACTCTACCAAAGGCTCATATATTGTTCCATCTGCAGTTTTAAAAACCACTTTTTTGATTTGAACTGTCCCTTTTCCTTGGAGTGGGTCAAATCTCAATCTGCTGACGTTTTTATATTCTGATAAATTAACGCTTAATATATTGATAGAGTTAGTCAAAGAGAAATACGTACTATGCTTTTCACTAAATCCTTGTCCCTCATCTATAAAAACTTGTGCTTTATAGTCTACTGGTTCAGCATAATTTGGTCGTATTATCTTTTTTAGATATTTATTAAGATTGGCTTTCTTTTCATCTGTTCCTACCGCAGATGCAAACTTTTGTGACATCCTAATATACACGTTCACTTCCGTTTCACTTACCCCACCCCATGCAAGTAGTTTATCGAAAGTCAAAAAATGCTGCATAATAAGATAGTGAGAATAATAGAAACTATTAAATGCTCTAAATATGATGAAGTTTATAGGAATAGCAAATGGATATACCCATTCGTAATCTATAATTTTCATTTCTCTGACTTCATTAAGCATAATGTTATCCAAATTCAAATCAATATTAGATATTGTAAAACATTTCAAACCTTTAAGCGTTATATATTCTCCAAATAGTCCAGTGAAATCTACTGAATTTTCGAAATCACAATAATTATTACCAGCAATGTTATGGAGAAATTTCTTAAACAAAGATATTATTCGTAGAAATTCATCATGGTTATCAGCATGAACAGCCTTTAATAATAAGGACTCGAGACTTTCACCTTTTATGTATTCAAAAGTTACTTCTCCTTTTTTATAAGAAAGAGGCTCGACCAATGCATCTTGTTTATAATTCTCTTTAAGTAAATGGTAATTAGAATAAATCTTCTGAATATGCTCTTCTGCTTCATTCGTAAGAGCAGACTTTACAACAAACAAACTCGAAAATTCTTGTAGACTTGGATTACTTTTAATAGTAGTTTTAATCTGATACTTTGCATGACGTTCCCGGTTATATTTTACATAGAGGATCTGCATATCTCCCCCTCCTTATCTATATTTTCAAGAACAAATCACTAAAAAGGAGTTGGAGAATTCAGGAAAAAGCTCATTCTTAATAATTGTATCTGCCGCTGCATTCTCATCAAATAATAATAGTTTACTACGATCATAATTGACTTGTTCTGATTTAAGTTCTCCAAAGCTAGGCAGGCGCCAATCCGTATATATCTGAGAAGGCAGCTTATAGTCCGGGTAAGGATAATAGAAATCTGTTTTCTTAAACCCGCTTTCATTCAAAAGTTCCTTTAGTTCCATCTTTGAAAAGGTCCTTATTCCAGGACGATTAGGATAATTTTGAATTCCGTCAAAGAAATCACCAGTGTGATCCTCTCGACTTCCAGCCCAATATTTTAAACCCAACTTATTTTCGATAGCAATAATCAGCTTCCCTTGATTTTTTAACAACCCCTTGATTTTTTTTAAAAATGAAATATACGGTGAGTTGGTATTTGGCGTGTATAAAGCAGAATACTCCAGTACACCAATCAAGGTAACATAGTCGTATGTTTTTTGAAAATCAATGTCATTGAGATTTCCCACTATTATTTCTAGATTTCTTTTTTCTGAACACCGGTAGGCGTTAATTAAAGAACGCTTTTGAGAAAGCTCTACGCAAGTCACGGTTCCTGCTTTCGAGGCCAGCAGGCCAGTCAAAGCTCCACAACCTGACCCTATTTCAAGTACATCATCATTTGAGCCGAACGGATACCAATCCAGTAAATTATGTCGGTTAGGAGAAAAGTGATAAAGAATAGGCCAGCGATCATCACTTTTAAGCACTTCGTCCAAATCTGCTCCATTTCGCAGGAAATCGAGCATTTCGTCTTCGATCTCTCCATCGGAATACTTGTCTTCGCCTTTATAAAACGTATAATTCAGTTTTACTTTTCCTATATAATTATCCATGAATTTTAAACCTTTCATTTTTCACAATGTATACTTGAGAATTCATATCAAAATAGCCGACACTATTCTTATTAGAGATGACATGAATATTAACAATATCATATAAACGGTGAAATACTGTGAATTGCTCGCCTATATAGCTTGTACAGCCAAAAGAAACAAGGTAATCTCCGCCCTGCAAATGACTTTCTTGTTTAAAAACAACCTCTATAATTTCTCCAGGCGAAATTCCCTTAGTATCTATCATTTCAAGCATAGTATTAGTTCCTGTAATTTCTGTTCCCCTCGCATCCTTGATGCTAAAAGCAAATATCGGTTCCTCTATAACAGTATTGAATTTCACTTTCATTCTTAACGTAAAGGGCTTCCCCTTCATTATTACATTCGTGATATCTTCATTATGATCTATAATAGCATAGTCTACAATTTCCGCCTTTTTATCTCCGTATTCTTGATAAGCGGGATTTATGTTAAGTTTACTCTTCCACCCTTGCTCTCCTTCTTCATTGCTATAGCTTGGGAGGCCGCTGTCTGTTGCCTTGTACATCCCTACCAGAAGCTTCTTGTAAACGTCAATCATTGGACCAGGAGCCCCTTCTTCAACTACGACGCCTTCATTCATCACAATAACACGGTCACAATATTTCATAATACTACTCATATCATGAGTAACAAATAAAATTGTTTTCCCTTGCTTTTTAAATTCTTCAAATTTTTTAAAACATTTGGCTTGAAAGAAAATATCACCTACAGACAGAGCTTCATCTACAATCAAAATTTCTGGTTCTACATTTATTGCTACAGCAAACGCAAGCCGAACAAACATTCCACTGGAATAAGTTTTTACAGGTTGATGAATAAAATCTCCTATATCAGCGAATTGAATAATATCTTGTACCTTACTGTCCATTTCATTTCTAGAAAACCCCATCATGGTTCCATTCAAATAAATGTTCTCAAGACCAGTAAAATCAGGATTAAAACCGGCGCCTAATTCTAATAATGCTGATATTCGACCTTGAACCTCTGCTTTTCCTTGTGTAGGAGTAAGGACACCCGTAATAATTTTTAAAAGCGTTGACTTCCCAGATCCGTTTTTACCAATGATTCCAACAGATTCTCCTTCTTTAATTTCAAAGGAAACATGCTCCAATGCGTAAAAGTCTTTATGAAACTTTTTTTTATTAGGATGTAATGATTCTTTTAAGCGATCAAAAGGTTTATTATACAGCTTGTATAACTTTGTAAGGTTTTCAACTTTGATAATTGAAAGCATTTTTTTCTCTCCTGTAAATGCTTATTTTATAACACGTCTGAAAAGTGAGGCTTTAGTTTCTTATATAGGAAGCATCCTAGCACAAAAACACTTAAAGAAAATGTCCAAAAGTATAAAGTTTCAAGAGGCTTTGCCCAGAACCACGTCTCATATAAGAAGGTATCTCTATATCCTTCAGCTATGTAATAGAAAGGGTTCAGCTTAAACCAAAAATGATATTTTTCAGGCGCTATGTCTAGTGTCCAGACAATTGGCGTCAACCAAAAACCTATCTGTATAACTACTGAGATTAACTGAGCCATATCTTTGAAAAATGGCATAACTGAAGCAGTAATAAAAGTAACTCCAATTAACAAAAAAATCATACATGCTAGATAATATATCAACTGAATCCAAAAAAAGGATGGTGTCACATTATAAATGGCTAAAACAACAATTAAAAAAAGTACAAAAAACACATGAATAAAAAATGCCGATATTATTTTCACAACAGGAAGAACGCTTATTTTAAATACAACCTTTTTTACTAAAAAACTATACTCCATAAAACTTAAAGTAGCACTCATCAAAGCTTCCGAGAAAAAAAACCAAGGCACCATTCCACAAATCAACCAAACAACAAACGGAAAACCTTCGGGCGTAGCTCCGGTTCTAAATCCTACTGCAAAAACAAACCAGTATAAAAGTATAGTGATTACCGGATTTACAAAGGCCCAAAAAGCTCCTAGATACGACCCTTTAAACTTTTTGTAAAAATCATTTTTAGATAATTCAAAAATCAGCCTTCTTTTCTTTAAATAATCTCCTGCGAACATCTGTCCATTTACACTCCTCGTCTATAAATCAATTATGAATATGTGTAATTTGATCTTACGCCTTCAATAACATTAGAATATTAAATCGATATTCTTTCTCAGAATCATTAGGTTATGCTAAAATACCCTAGTACCTTCAAGCAAAGGAGCTAAGACCTTGACTAACCAAGTATACGGTAATATGTATGACGAGTCGAGCAAAAAGGAACGAATATCCATTGAACAAATGAATAGCGGAACCGCTTTGATCTGGACTCTGGTATCAGCCCTCATTATATTCTTAATCTGGGCGCCTTTCCAGCAGGGGTTGTTTAACGGGCAAAGTATTGAATTCGAGAAGCAGATTTACTGGGCTGCTGTATGGTCCGCTGCACTATTGTTGTTAGGCCTTGTAGCCTTCTTCAAACATTTGCGAATTGCGAACTACCGGGAGATTGCAGCTGTCGGAGTATGGTTGTTGCCTCTTACATATATACTCTCTTCCTTCGTCGCAGTTTCACACTATCTGGCAATGGACATGATTTTAGTGATGTGTATCAGCGCCACGTTCTTCACTTTAGGCGTATTCCTGCTTCAACATCGCAGCGCCAGCCGCGTTATGCGCGCTGCTTTACTATGGACGACCTACCTGATCGTGATCTACGGATTCATCAACTGGTTCGGTCAACGGATGTTTGCGGGAAGTCTGGTCAATTGGTTCTCGCATGTGGTGGAAAATGGTATCTACAAAGACGCCGTCATGACCGACTCAAATGGTCTTCGTCTGACGTCGGTATTCCAATATGCGAATACTTATGCCGCATTCCTGATGGCTATGCTCTTCGCGGTGTTGTTCACGGCCAGCCGCTCGATTAAGCTTCATGATCGATTGATTCACGGCTTCATGCTGGTACCGATCATTCTGTCGATTGCTTTGACCCTTTCTCGCGGCGGCCTTGTTATGCTGCCAGTCGTATTTATCGTCCTGCTACTGCTGCTCAAGCCTGCACAGCAATTAATTTGGATCATTAATCTGGTGATCTCTGCCGTCATCTCCTTTATCGTGCTTCAACCGATTACGGATCTTGGACTGAGCCTTAACCAAGTGTATAACGGTGCTGACGCCTTTAAAGGCTGGGCGTTGTTGATCGGCGCTTCAGCGGTGAATGCAGCTTTGATCTGGCTCACGGGCCGTTATCTCAAACCATTATTCGAAAGTAAATTCGAAAAATGGTCTACTCGTCGAACAGCAAGCCTTTGGCTTCCGCTAGGCGGACTGCTTGTCGTAGCCGTATTGGGCTTCCTATTGATCGGAACAGGTCTCAAAAACGCACTTCCGGAAAATGTCCGGATCCGTGTTGAAAACATCAACTTCCAACAACACAGCGTACTCGAACGGATCACTTTCTACAAAGACTCCATGAAGATGGTAGCTGATTATCCTGTGTTAGGCGGCGGTGGCGGTGCTTGGGCGGTTATGTACGAACAGTACCAAAACAACCCTTACGTCAGTAACCAAACGCACAATTACTTCTTGCAGTACCTGGATGAGACCGGAATCGTAGGTATCCTTATTCTATTGTCATTCTTGATTTACGTCTTCTATCAATACCTGCGCAGCTATTATCGGGAACAGGACGAAGAAAAGAAACAAGGGCACTTCTTCTACTTCCTGATCGCTTTCTCGATTTTGGCGCACAGCGTGCTCGATTTCAATATGAGTTATGTTTATGTAAGCATTTTGGTGTTCTTCTCTCTGGGAGGCATGGCGGCAGCAATCAAAGCTACCCCGTTTTCCCGTAAAAAAGAAGCGGATGCAAAAGCGAAAACCGCGGATGCTTCAAGCGGAATTCCGACTCTTTACACAGCGGCTGCGGGTATTGTGGCTATCGTCCTGCTCGTTTTCTCCGGAAGATATGTAGCGGCTGCCGGCGACGTGCAAGAGGCTTCTCGTTTACTTCAAAGCTCTGAGCAAAAAAGCTATGAACAGGTTAGAGAACCCTTGGATAGCGCACTTAAAGTCCGTCCTACAGACCCGACTACAGTTGTCCAATTAGCAGCAGTCCTTCAGAGCGTATACAACAGCACACAGGACATCAATTATTTGGATGAAGCAGAAAGCGTGCTGAAGAACGGGCTGGAGCGCGAACCTTATAGTAAAAGCATCATTAATCAACTTGCTTCGGTATACATGTTGAAAACGGAAACTGCAAACAGCTTCAATCTGATTGCAGACAATTTGTATAAATTCAACTGGGATATGAGCTGGTACGAGCAAGTCATCGGACAATCCGTGACATTAGGTTACTTGTCCCTTAATCTGGGCGACACCGAAACGCAGAAAGCTGCGGCTCAAAAAGGCGTCGATGCTTATAAACGCATGCTCGCAGGCGTCGAACATCTGAAAACTCTCCCTGAAGGACAACTGCAAGGCCGGGAATTTTCGGTGACCTCCGCTACTACGTTGAATGCAGGCAAAGCCATGTTCTTAAGCGGGCAAACGGAAGAAGCCGCTTCGACGCTGAAAGGCATGCTGACTGAAGACTTCGCTAATGCGGAGAATTTGGACGCCGCACGCTGGTATCTGGCTTCTCTCCAAAAGCTGGGTCAAAAAGATGATGCCATTTACGAAAAGCTGATTGCTGCCGATCCTTCGGCCGAGCAACAAATCAACGAGCTGGGTTCCAGCACATTTTAAAAAAAAGGCGCTTCGCAATTTCTGCGAAGCGCCTTTTCCATATCCTAACGTCTTACTTCACCAACTGCCCCCGCGTAACGCCCAACTGATTCGTCGCTTTCAGCTTGCGCCAAACTTCCGAACCGCTGATTTGGCCGCTCAGCGCGCGCGTATACAGATCGATAACTTCAAGCACCTGCTCCGGCGTTTCTTCCAGGAACTCGACGCGGTAGCTCGGCACGCCCGAATCGAGGAACTCGTTCAGGTATTCCGCGCCGGATTGCTCGATGGCGTTATATACCGTGTTGCGGCAGCCTTCGTCGACGCGGACCGGGTGGGACATGCCGATGCGGTCGCGCAGCGACGCGCGCTGCTCTTCGCACGGGCGGCCGCAGTTCGTGAAGTCGGTGCCTTCGCTCATGAACGTGCAGTATACGCAGTGCTCGGTATGGAACATCGGCAGATGCTGGTGGATAACAATCTCCATCTTGTCCGTCTGCGAACGTCCGAGCAGATCGACCATCTGTTGGATGTTCAGATCGTACGACGGCGTCACGCGGTCGAGACCGGCTTCCAGGAACAAATCTACGGCTTTATGGTTCGCCACGTTCAGCGAGAAGTCGCCGATCAGCTCGGGATGGTTCTTGTCCGGATTCTCCATACGGTGGCGCAGATAGTAATATAGAGCCCCTGTATTGCGCACCAGCACCGCATCCGGCTCCAAACGCAGGATGTTCGCATGGTAGCCGTTTTCATTCGGCATATGGATACGCGGCGTCGCGAGCGCGATCTTTTTACCCGCAGCCCGCACAGCCGCGACGGCCGCCGGGAATTGCTTGATAAACTCAAAGTCCGCATAGATCATCTCGACGCCGGCTTCCAGCGCGGCTTCAACCTGAGGCAGGCTGCGGCACAGAGCCGTAATCCGAGCTTCCGAGCGTTCGATCGGCTTCGCCGTATGCGAGGAGTCGCCGTATACTTCGATATCCCGATGCACGTATACCGGAGGCTTCGGACGCTCGCCGGCCAATTCGTCGACTGCGCGGCGGCGCATCGCGTTCAGCTCGCGCATCGGCACGATCACGTCTCCGTGCAGCTGTACGTCCAACTCTTCCAGTTGATACACCGTACCGCCCAGACGGCCGAACTGCTCTTCCAGAATCTCATAGCCGAGCGGACGCTTCTTGGCGATCTCCAGCTCCATCTCCGACTCGACGCGAACCGTAGTGCCTTTGTCCACGTCCGTCCAGATCGAAACCAAAGGCTGACCCGGGTTACCCATGACTTTGACGGTCAGCGGGAATACACGATACGGCTTCTCCGTTTCGAACGTCTGGCGCAATCTGCGATCCAGCGCCGGATCATTCGTTTTCCAGATCCGGTCTCCGACATGCAAACGGCGCAGATCGACGTCATTGCGGCCCGGCACGATGTCGATGACCCAGCCTTGGCCGGCTTCGCCTTCGAGCTTCACGCCTTTGCGGCGCACGTCGTAGACGCGTCCGCCTTCTTCTTTTTTCGTCGGATCTCCCGCGTCGAATACGATGCCGTCGCCGCGCTTGAGCGGAGCTTCGATGCGGCAAACGACGCCGTCGCGCAGAATCTGCTCGACCCGTCCCAGATACACGCCGCGGCTTTTCGGGAACGTTCCTTCGACCAGCTGCTTGTTGTTCGTGCCGTCGAGGAAGCCGTGCGTCAGACCGCGCGAGAAGCTTTGCTGAAGCTCGCGGATTTCTTCTTCCGAAGGCTTCGAATCGTCGCCGTCGAAGTAACGGTTGATCGCGGCGTTGTACTTGCTGACCACGTTCGCGACGTACTCCGGCGTTTTCAGGCGACCTTCGATTTTAAACGAAGTCACGCCCGCTTGGATCAGCTCCGGCATGATGTCGATCGCGGCCAAGTCTTTCGGCGACAGCAGGTACGCGATATCGCCCATCGGCTTATGCTCGCCGTCGACCATCAGGTCGTACGGAAGGCGGCAGGCCTGCGCGCACTCGCCGCGGTTGGCCGAACGTCCGCCCCACATTTCCGACGTCAGGCATTGGCCCGAATAGGACACGCACAGCGCGCCGTGGACAAACACTTCCATCGGCAGTTTGGCTTGTTCGCCGATCTTTTGAATCTGCTTGAGGTTGTTTTCCCGTCCCAGTACGACCCGTTCCATGTTAAAAGGCTTCGTGAATTCGACCGCTTCCGGCGACGTGATCGTCATCTGCGTCGAACCGTGGATCGGGAAGTCCGGCGAAATCTCGCGAATCATTTTAACCAGGCCCAAGTCCTGTACGATTACCGCATCTACACCGGCGACCACGCAAGCATCGATCAGCTCCCGTGCGTCTTCCAGTTCATTTTCAAAGACCAGAATGTTAAAAGTCAGGAATCCCTTTACCCCGTAACTATGCAAAAAGCCCATGATCTCCGGCAGTTCGTCCATCCGGAAGTTGTTCGCACGCGCGCGCGCATTGAACTTTTCAACGCCAAAAAAGACCGCATCCGCGCCGTTGGCTACGGCTGCACGCATGCAATCCCAGTCACCGGCAGGTGCCAATAGCTCGACGTCGCGTCTTGTGATTTGTTGTGTACTCATTTATCGTTATCCTCCCGCGCACCGCTTCGAGAAAAACTCAGCTCAAGCAAGCCGCATGTACTCATCTACTATCATATCGTCATAACCTACGCTGCATTTTAATTTTTAACTAGTCTATTGTAGCAGAGTCGCGAGAGCATTGACAGAGTTTAAGCGTACAAGTGAACAAAAAAGAGACGCGGACGGGTTGAACCGCGCGTCTTTGCGTGAAAGCTTTTATTGGTCGAGCATGATTCATATCGGATTCAAAACGCCAATTCCCGATCATACCGGAAATCGTAACCCCAGCCGCTTCCGTCTTTTAACGACAGGCTGAACATGTACGAATTGCCGTCGTTTCCTCTACCCGCGAACATCATGCGACCGTCGGATGGGGTATAGCTTTCGACGTCTTTCAGGTGCGTGTCGGCGGTCCAGAGCACTTTGGCTCCTTCAAGGTCTACGGCACTAATCAGAAGGTTAGCGTCGGCCGCGAGACTGGAATAGTGAGCGACTAGGAACACTTCGTGTCCGCCGGAAGTCTCCGTGTAATGAAAAGGCGGCACCGGGGTGCCTCCGTTTTGGATCAACAGGGAGCGGGCGATATTGTCGTACATCGTTTGGTTTTCCCGATAGCTCTTGTTGGCGGCGTCGTAGGCGTCACGCTCGGCATAATACTCGTCGATGCGTCGATTTTCTTCTGCCTTGTAGCTCTCGTACTGCTCGATCGTCATCCGCGAAGGCCAATCGATGCTCTCCGGCGAGTCGGGCATGGCAGGTTCTTTTTTTATCGATGAATAGTCCGGAAAACCGGTCAGCTTATACGGATCGTTCGAGTCTGCGGCGTCTCGCCGCAAATCGCTGAGGAACGCCCCTCGCAGAAAGACTTGATCGATCAGCGGCTCCAAATCCTTCACCGCGACTTCTCCGTCTGCCAGCAGCGAGCCGGCATAGATGCGTCTGCGCATATCCTGGGCATCGGACGACGCATTGGGCGATTCTTCTTGCGCGAACGTCCCGTCGCGAAGCTGCTGCGCCGTTTCTTCGTTCGCAAAAAATCGATACTTGCCGTCTTTTTGTCCCGACGGAACGATCGATAAACGATCCGAGACATATACGTTTTCCGACTCGTCGTTTTTGAAATAATCGGACAGCTTGGAACTGGAGGCTCCGCCCTTAAGCGTATCGGGACGGATGAAGTACAACCCGCCGTCCAGTCCCCGGAATACGATCATTTGACGCTTTTCGTCCCATGCGTAGCTGTTCGACTCTTCCGGGAACTGCCCTTGCAGCTCTGCGTTGGACGACTCCATCTTACCGATGTCGGCCGCTTCGCTTCCGTCCGACTTGTTCAATATAAGCGGACCAGAACCGTCGAACACCACGATACGTTCTTCCGTTTGTCCCATAAGATAAGGGGCGTAAGCGCGACCGATACCTTTTTTCCAGATCGGTTCGCCCGTTTCCTCGTTCAGGGCATAGACATACGATTTGCTGGAACCTGTCGTGATCCCTCTCTCGGACGAATTGGCGATAAACTTGTCGATCAGCACTACCGAGGTCTGCATGCCTTTGTATTCATAAGACAGCGTACTGGAGGAAATGGTCGCGCTGTCCGAACTGCCGAGCGCCAACGTCAAGACTAGGAACAGAATGACCGGAAAAGCAAGACCGGCCAAGCTTCCCAAAAACCATCCGGACAACCTTTTCGAAAACTTGGGACGCGGCGCTTCATCCCGAATATCTCGCGGCTGCGCAATCGTACGCATAATCCCTCGAATCAGGGCAAGAAGCGAAAAGGCAATGAGTATGTAGATAATCGTAAGAAACACATTATGCCAGATCGAATCGTTGTACCGGAACGCCAGAAAAATCTTTTCCCAAAATGAAGGGGCCATGCCGAAAAATCTCCTTTCCGTATTGCGGGTTTTCGTTACCTTGTTTATTACGACAAGTAAATACGAACCGTTTCGCCGCTATGTTAACCGTTAACGGCATGAGGTCGCATCCGCACCGGACGCGTTCACTGTTCCCATCGCGTGGAGACCAAGGATACGAAAGTCGAATTTCACATACAAAAAAACGACTGACCGCGGAAATTCCGGGCCAGTCGTTCAACTTATACGTATTCTCTCCTACACCGAAACCCTTGATACATCCGGCATACGTCATCGGGATTCGATTGAGAGCACGTACTTGCCCGTCAGCGGGCCGGCTTGTTTGCAAGTAAATGCCGACACGTGCCGAAGCTTGCCTATTTCTTTGTTTATTTGACCGGGAGGAACTTGAACGATTGAAGCGTACGCTCGATCCCGTTCAATTGCTCCGGTGTGGCGGTTCCTCGATCCAGTTGGTGATGAATCCAATACGTCTTGTCGTTATGGCGGAAGTAGATGTCCTCAGCCTGATACAAATTGCCGTTCGTTCCCGTCCCTGCATATGCGATCCGAATAGCCGGAACCCCTGCAATTGTTGTCCGTTTCGGCGCTTCGTACGTCAGAGTCGAATCGTCCAGCTTCAGTTCGGCATAATTGCGTACTGCTTGAGCTGCCGAAGCCTCCAATCCGGTATCGACATTGCTCACACGGAACGATCCGCCCGGAATGAAATAACGCATGTCCAATTGTGTGCTGTCCGAAGTCTGCGTAGTCCAGTAAGCCGGAGCGGTAAACAGGAAATCCGGCGTACTCTGTGTAACATCCAGCTTTTTGTCCTTCAGATATGAGATTTGAGCAAGCTTTCCGAAGCCTGACGGCACGGCATCGAAATCAATCTCCAGTGAATCGACAATCTTAAGGAACGTCTGCTTGTTGTACGCTCCTTCCGGTGCTGAATAACGCAGCACGTAGAAGTAGCCTTCGCTCTCCAGCACAAGCCAGTTCCAATAGAAGTTGCCTCCGCCCAGATCATAAACCAAACCCTCGATGATCGCGTCCTGACCAGAGGCTTTCACCGGTTCCGTGGTCATCGGCTTTGCAGCTTCCGGAACGAAAACTTCATTCGTTTGTGCTTGCATGAAGTCATGCCACTTCGCTAGGCTTTCCGCACCGGAACCCTCCACACTAACGGCATGCAGAGAGAGGAACGACCCATCCTTCGACGAGTATTCCAATTGTCCACTGCCTGTCGGAGCCCAGGTTGCGGGCACCTTCAATGTCACGCCATAGTCGTATGAAGAAACAGAGACCGAGCCATCTTTCACATTTGACAAGTCTTCCGTTTTCATGCCCTGCGTGTTAAAAGAAGGGCGGAACGAGCCTAGGAAATCCGTCCATTGATCAAACTCCCGATAGTCTTCGATCAAGGAATCGCCCAGATAGAGCGAATAGACACGCCCGTTATCGTAATAGCGGCGAGCTTCCCAATAGATCCCGTCGAGATCGCGTGCGATCACTTGCGCGTAAGGCGTAGCCGCGTTCGGAAACGTCTGCCGATCGACAAGCGTCTCTCCCGCGCTCAGCGACTCTTGTTCTAACTGTCCCAACATGTCGGTTACGGATACATCCGTATCTTCGTCCCAGACATGGATTTGGAGCATATAGGAACCGTCCAGATCGCCAATCATTGCGGAAAACTCGTCATCTCCCGGCTGCGCAACCGTATCTGCCGGATAGTCGATCGACCAGTTTGCATAACTGCTGCCCACCCGCGCGGTTGCAGGAGCCGCAACTTCATTTTCAGAAGGCTGTCCGGGAACGCCGGTATCGGACATCAGCGTCACGATAATTGTTCCAGAGGAGAACTTTACTTTGGCCTCCAGCATATCGGTAACCGGACGCATCGGAACCATCAGCGTTCCGTTCTTCATGACAGGCGCTGCCGCAAGAGCAGTCTTCTTCCCGTTCACCCAGGCCGTTTTGCTTCCGATCTTAAACGTAACGGTGTGCGAACCTTGCGATAACCGAACCGTGTCGTCACCTTCCAGACGACTGGTCGTGCCAAATGTCCGCTGGAACACACCGAGCGGCACCATGGTCATTCCGTTTTGCACGTAAGGCTTTTCAATACTCTGCTTCTCCCCGTTGACGAGCGCCGACGTGCTCCCGATCCGTACTTGTAACGTCAGCGTTGTTAGCGTCGTCTGCTCTGCTGCGAGTGCGGGTACAGCCGTCCCGATCGCAAGCAGCAGCACAAACAGAAATGCCATGCCTTTTTTCGCCAGTCTCACTCGTCTTCCTCCTCTTTCGCTCCGCCTCGCCGGCCTATCATTTCAATCTATTCGCTTGTCAAAACGACTTTGCGTTCTACAATGTCCCCGCCGGATTGCATCAACACGCGTACCGTCTGTCCGGGCGAGTAGGTCTTCAGCAGTTCGTTTAGATCAACAAGCGCTGTAATCCGATGCCCGGCCACGCTGTATAGAACGTCGCCTTCCTTGATTCCCGCCGCAGCCGCTTCATCGGACAGCACTTCGCTTACCGTCAAGGGATCGTCCGAAGGCAGGCCAACCGTGGCGGAGAAGCTTTCTTCGAGACCCAGGCCCAGCCCTGCGCGAATCACTTCGCCCTGCTCAAACAATTGATCGACGATGTATTGTACGGTTTCTGCCGGAATGGTAAAGCCGGTATTATCGATATCGACGGCCGCAAATTTCATCGAGTTGATTCCAATGATTTCGCCGCGCATATTGACCAGAGGACCGCCGCTATTGCCCGGATTGATCGTGGCGTCCGTCTGAATCAGTCGATACTCCGCACCGGCCGCGCGATTGAGACCGCTGATAATGCCAAGCGTAGCCGAATTGCGCAGTGACAACGATACGGGCGTTCCAATCGCAATTACCTGCTCGCCCACCAGTGTCTTTTCGCTAGAAGAAACAAATCGAACCGGCTTAAAGCCTGTTACATTAATACGGATCAACGCAATATCGCTAACCGGATCGCTATAAACTTCACGAACCTTGTAGGATTTCCCTTCAGACGTGACGACTTGCATATTTTCCATCTCGTCCACGACATGGGCATTCGTTACGATCCAGCCATTCGAACGGATGATAACACCCGAACCGTGTGCTAACTCATATCCGTCCTCGCTGCTCTCGGAGTCGCTCCACTCGTCCGCATACTCGGAAGGGACTTCACCGATAATCCCAACTACCGAAGGAGAGACCTGAGCAATGATTTGAGGTACGGTCTTTGAGGAAGTCGTTCCCGACGATTTGGCGGACGCTGCGTTCGCTTCTGCTTGCGGCAACAAGCTGAAACCGCCGATTCCGATCGCTCCTGACAGCAGCAGACATGCCGCTTTCGTTCCTGTTTTTCTCATCCCGTCGACAACCTTCTTTCTTCGCATGTCCGGAAGTCCGGCGCAATCCATCCAACCTTAACACATCTAGCAAGCTAGCCGCCAGGGGAAAACGACTTGTAGTCGCTCGACCTATATGTAATCCATTTTATTCCATCCCGCTCAAAAAAAGAAGGTATTCTTGCCAATCGTTCAAACTTCGACAGAAATCCCTTCGGATGAATGTTTATTCTCTACAATTTTTCTTACTAACCTTTTACACCGTTCACTACGCTTAATAAACGCTTGATGGATAACTTCTAAAAATGTCGAACAAGCAGCTTGTATGTAAAAAAAGCGGCTGCTTTTCTCGGCAGCCGCTTTTGGGTTGAGATGACTTCTTACTGGCTTATCAATCGCCTGAAGGCTGATGGCTCGATTCAAGCCCTTTACGGGTTCGTTCCGTATCGCGTTCCAGAACTGGAGCCAAATAATGACCCGTGTACGAGCCTTTGACCTTCGCCACTTCTTCCGGTGTGCCGGTTGCCACGACGCCTCCGCCGCCGCTTCCGCCTTCCGGTCCCATGTCGATCAGATAATCCGCCGTCTTGATGACATCCAAATTATGCTCGATGACCAGTACCGTATCGCCGGATTCGACCAGACGATGCAAGACGCTCAGCAGACGGTCGATATCGTCCACATGCAGACCCGTTGTCGGCTCATCGAGAATGTAGATCGTTTTGCCGGTGCTGCGACGGTGAAGCTCGGATGCCAGCTTCACGCGCTGCGCTTCGCCGCCCGAGAGCGTCGTTGCGGGCTGCCCCATCTTCACGTAACCGAGGCCCACATCCAGCAGCGTTTGCAGCTTTCGGCTGATCTTCGGTACGTTTTGGAAAAACTCAACGGCATCTTCAATCGTCATTTCCAGCACATCGGCGATGTTTTTGTTCTTGTATTTCACTTCCAGCGTCTCGCGGTTGTAACGCTTGCCTTTGCAGACTTCGCACGGTACGTAGATGTCCGGCAGGAAGTGCATCTCGATCTTGATAATACCGTCGCCTTTGCAGGCTTCGCAGCGGCCGCCTTTCGTGTTAAAGCTGAATCGGCCCTTCTGGTATCCGCGTACCTTCGCTTCGTTCGTCGTCGCGAACAGATCACGGATATTATCGAAGACGCCGGTATACGTTGCCGGATTCGAACGCGGCGTGCGGCCGATCGGCGATTGGTCGACGTCGACCACTTTATCGACATGCTCCAGCCCGCGGATTTCTTTGTGCTTGCCTGGCTTTACGCGCGCGCGATTCAGGTCGCGTGCCAAGGCTTTATGCAGTACGCCGTTTACGAGCGACGATTTGCCGGAACCCGATACGCCGGTTACCGCCGAGAACAGTCCAATCGGAATTTTGACGTTGACGTTGTTCAGATTGTTTTCTTTCGCGCCGCGAATCTCCAACCAACGATCGCCCGGTTGGCGACGTTCGAGCGGAACCTGAATAAAGCGGCGGCCGCTCAAGTATTGGCCCGTCAGCGAAGCCGGATTGTCCATGACTTCCTGCGGCGTGCCTTCCGCGATAACCTGCCCGCCGTGCACGCCGGCCCCCGGACCGATATCGATGATATAGTCGCAGGCCATCATCGTGTCTTCGTCATGCTCGACCACGATCAGCGTATTGCCCAAGTCGCGCATATGCAGCAGCGTCTTGATCAGGCGATCATTATCGCGCTGATGCAGGCCGATGCTCGGTTCGTCCAAAATGTACAAGACGCCCATCAGGCTGGAGCCGATTTGCGTCGCCAGTCGAATCCGCTGCGCTTCGCCGCCCGACAGCGTTCCGGCCGCGCGGCTGAGCGTCAGATACGTCAGGCCGACGTTTTCCAGAAACCCGAGGCGGCTGCACACCTCTTTCAGTATCAGGTTCGCGATCGAACGTTCTTTTTCCGTCAATTCGAGCGCATTGAAGAATTCCGTCGCTTTCGAGATCGACAGATCCGTAACGTGCGAGATATTGACTCCGCCCACCGTTACGGCCAGAATTTCACGCTTCAAGCGCTGCCCTTTGCAGGTGCCGCAAGGCTTGGTGCCCATAAAACCTTCGATATACTCGCGCATGCTGTCCGAAGACGTGTCACGGTAGCGACGTTCCAGGTTCGGGATGATCCCTTCGAACGCAACCGTAACCTCTTTGCTGCGGCCGAAGTCTCCTTCGTAACGGAATTTGATCTTTTGACCGTCTGTTCCGTATAGGATTTTGTTCTTCTGATCGTTCGTCAGCTCCGATACCGGAACGTTCGTCGGAATCTCGTAATGCTCGCACATCGCGGCCAAAAACTGCGGATAGTAGTTGGACAACCCGCCGCTCCAAGCCGTAAACGCGCCTTCTTCGATCGATTTGCGTTCGTCCGGAACGAGCAGTTCGGGATCGACGACCATTTTGACGCCGAGGCCGTCGCAGTCCGGGCAAGCACCGAACGGGCTGTTGAACGAGAACATGCGCGGCGCAAGCTCTTCCATGCTGAATCCGCAGATCGGGCACGCAAAGTTCGAGCTGAAGCGCAGTTCTTCCTGGCCGATGATATCGACTAACAGTTGACCGCCGGACAGCTTCAATGCCGTTTCGATCGAATCCGCTAACCGGGTCTGCACATCGTCCTTGATCACGATCCGGTCAACGACGACCTCGATCGTATGCTTTTTGTTTTTCTCCAGCTCGATGCTTTCCGACAGATCGCGCAGCTCGCCGTCGACGCGAACGCGGACGAAGCCCTGCTTGGATACTTCGGTGAACAGGCTTTTATGCTCGCCCTTTTTGCCGGAAATGACGGGAGCCAGAATTTGCAGCCGCGTCTTCTCCGGGAACTGCATGATCCGGTCGACCATCTGCTCGACCGTTTGCGAAGTGATCTCCACGCCGTGATCCGGGCAATGAGGCTTACCGATCCGGGCAAACAGCAAACGCAGATAGTCATAAATCTCCGTAACCGTACCTACCGTCGAGCGCGGGTTGCGGCTTGTCGTCTTTTGGTCAATCGAGATTGCCGGCGACAATCCGTCGATCGAATCGACATCCGGCTTTTCCATCTGGCCAAGGAACTGGCGCGCGTACGCAGACAAGGACTCGACATAACGGCGCTGCCCTTCGGCGTAGATCGTATCGAACGCAAGCGAGGACTTACCCGAACCGCTAAGGCCCGTTAGGACGACGAAACGATCCCGCGGGATCGTGACGTCAATATTTTTCAAGTTGTGTGCTCTGGCACCTTTGATTACGATATTTTCGCTTGCCACCGGCCTCAACCTCCACATCTATTAGCTAGTTTACTGACTTTCCTGCTGGAAAAAACTTCTGCGGCGGAGATCGGTGGGGTTCGTGCGTGGGGAGACGCTGCGGGTCCGGTGGGTTCCTTACGATCGCGTGTTGAATTCGGATTTTTGGATCTAAATTTGATAAAGTAAAAATCCGAATTCAAAGGCGAGCGCTCCGCTTCTTCAGGAACCCACCTCCCCCTCCGCTCCTATACACTGTACCCCCACGATCGCCGCAGATATCTTCTTTTAGAGAAGTCTTTTTGGGTTGTTCGTATTTTAGAGCTTTCGTTCTTGAGTCTTTGCTTTTGGCTTAACGATCTAAATTTACTATAGATCGGTTTTGTCATGAGAAAATCGATCTTTTGTTTTTTATTCTATTGTTTTTATTTAAAAGCATTTGACCGAGAGCGCCAGCGTTGGTCCAGCTGTTGGAGAAGGTCCTTTTCGCCGCGGAGCGGCGGGCGGAGGGAGGGATTGAGTGAAAGACGCCTTTGAACCCGGAAAGCTTCCACTAAAATTTCAATCAGGCTTTCCGGGTGAGACAGCTTCTTGAACCAATCCCTCCCGCAGCCTTCCCCCTCCGAAAGCGAACAGGAACTTTCTCCTCAGACAGCGCTCCAGACCACTACTCTGCGCGAAGCTCGAGCAGCGCGTCGCGTAGTTCGGCTGCCCGCTCGAAGTTGAGATTTTTGGCCGCTTCCTTCATTTCCTTCTCGATACGCACCGCCATCTTCTCGCGTTCTTTCTTCGTCATCTTGCCTTCCGCGCCGCTCAAGAAATCGGAACTCGCGTCGGCGGCCTTCGTCGCCTCGATCACGTCGCGGACTTTTTTCTTGATCGTTTGCGGGGTGATGCCATGCTGCTCGTTGTACGCGATCTGAATCTCGCGGCGGCGTTCGGTTTCTTTCATCGCTTTGTCCATCGAATCGGTGATCTTGTCGGCATATAGGATTACGCGACCATCGGCGTTGCGCGCGGCGCGGCCGATCGTCTGGATCAGCGAGCGCTCGGAGCGCAGGAAGCCTTCTTTGTCCGCATCCAGGATGGTCACGAGCGATACTTCCGGTAAGTCAAGGCCTTCCCGCAGCAGGTTGATGCCGACGAGGACATGGAAGACGCCCAGACGCAGGTCGCGCAAAATAGCGATCCGCTCCAGCGTCTTGATATCCGAGTGCAGATAGCGGACCTTGATCCCCACTTCCTTGAGGTAGTCCGTCAAGTCTTCCGCCATCTTCTTCGTGAGCGTTGTTACGAGTACGCGTTCATCTTTCTCGATCCGGTCGCGAATCTCGCCGATCAAATCGTCGATCTGACCTTCCGTCTTACGCACGTCGATAATCGGGTCAAGCAACCCTGTGGGACGGATGATCTGTTCGACCATCGTGCTGCAGTGTTCCATCTCGTAAGGGCCCGGCGTTGCCGATACGTAGATGAGTTGGTTCGCTTTATCTTCGAACTCCTCGAACTTGAGCGGACGGTTGTCGAGCGCCGAAGGAAGACGGAAGCCGTAATCGACGAGAACATTTTTGCGTGCCTGGTCACCGTTGTACATCGCCCGAATCTGCGGCAGCGTCACGTGGGATTCGTCGATCACGATCAGCAGGTCATCCGGGAAGTAATCCATCAGCGTATACGGCGTGGCGCCGCGTTCGCGGAAGGTCAGCGGCCCGGAGTAGTTCTCGATCCCGGAACAGAAGCCTACTTCCTTCATCATCTCGATATCATAGCGTGTACGCTGCTCCAACCGCTGCGCTTCGAGCAGTTTGCCTTGTTCCTTGAACACGGCGAGACGCTCTTCCAATTCACGCTCGATATTCGTGATCGCGATCCGCATCTTTTCTTCTCTCGTGACAAAGTGAGAAGCCGGGAAGATTGCGATATGTTCGCGCTCACCGGTAATTTCGCCGGTTAACACGTTGATCTCGCTGATCCGCTCGATCTCGTCGCCGAACAACTCGATGCGCACCGCATGCTCTTCGCGCGAAGCCGGGAAAATCTCGACCACGTCGCCGCGCACGCGGAACGTGCCCCGAACGAAGTTGATATCGTTGCGTTGGTATTGAATATCGACCAGACGGGACAGAATATCCTGTCTCGACTTTTCCATGCCGACACGCAGCGAGAGTAATAGATTCCCGTATTCTTCCGGCGAACCGAGACCGTAAATACACGATACGCTCGCTACGATCACCACGTCGCGACGTTCGAACAGCGAACTCGTCGCGGAGTGGCGCAGCCGATCAATCTCTTCATTGATACTGGAGTCCTTCTCGATATACGTATCCGAAGAAGGAACATACGCTTCCGGCTGGAAATAATCATAGTAGCTCACAAAGTAGTCGACGGAATTGTTCGGCAGGAACTCCTTGAACTCACTCGCAAGCTGTGCGGCCAGCGTCTTGTTATGGGCAATGACGAGCGTTGGACGATTGAGCTTGGAGATGGTTTGCGCAATCGTGAACGTCTTGCCTGTGCCTGTCGCGCCGAGCAGCGTCTGATGCTTTTTGCCTGCTTGCACGCCTTCGACCAACTGCTCGATCGCTTTCGGCTGGTCACCCTGAGGCGAAAATTCCGAGACAATCTCGAACGCCTTATTACTGATTACAATATCGCTCATTGGCCCTATTTCACCCTCATCATTTGAAGTGATAGTATTTGAAGCAGAGAATACGAAAAAAACCGACGTATCGCTTTCGTTTGACACGCCGTCGGGATGCTTTATATTGTACATAACCACTTTTTCGCGCGGAGAACGAAGCAGCAAAACCGTCACCGTGCTCCAACATCGCGAAAATGCCTATTACACGGGCTTTTTGCAGCCTTTTTAGAGGGCAGCAAAAAAAAAGGCAATGCTTTTACGAGGCGCATTACACCTTGGACGAAAGCCTGCCGATACGCAAAACCGAGGCGGGGTCACCATTTTTTCACAAAAGACGGTACTCTGAATGTTGCGGAAAACGACGCCTTAAATCGACGAAAAGAGTTCGCTCTTCGCCCGTCCAAACCTTCCGTAATAAGAATGCGTGTTCCCGTTAAGTATACTCTTTTTCTCTAACCGATGCAATTATTTATGAAAATGCACATGAACTTGCACGCTTATTTTAAGCTTTGCCGCAGAGAGGAACGAACGCATGGATATCACTACGATTATCGGAATCATTGCCGGTTTTGCCGCGCTGATCGGAGGTTTTTTATGGGAAGGCGGACAAGCCGGCGGTCTGCTGCAAGGCGCTGCCGCATTGATCGTATTCGGCGGAACGGCCGCTGCCGTCGCGATCAGTTTTCCATGGAAACGACTCCGCACCCTGCCCGAAGCACTGAAAATGGCTTTCGTCCCCCAATCGCTGAACGCCGAGCAGCTGATCGACGATTTGGCGGACATGTCCTATACAGCGCGCCGCTCGGGCATGCTTGCTCTGGAGAAGACGGCGGAAAGCCACGAGAATCCTTTTATGCGCGAAGGTCTCGGTTTGATCGTGGACGGAGGCGACCAACCGCTTATCCGAAGCATTCTTGAAATGGAGATCGACAAAAGACAGGAAAGATTCGACGGGTACGCCAAAATTTTCGAATCCGCAGGCGGATACGCTCCGACGATGGGGATTATCGGAACCGTAATGGGGCTGATTCGCGTACTGGGAAGCCTGGCGGAACCCGCCAATCTCGGTTCGTCCATCGCGGTTGCTTTTATCGCCACCCTGTACGGGGTAGCCAGCGCCAACCTGATCTTCCTGCCGATCGCGTCCAAGATCCGCGCACGCGGAGAAGAGGAGGTCCAAGTGATGGAAATGATGCTGGAAGGCTTGCTTGCCGTTCAGAATGCGGAAAATCCGAACCTGGTCCGCAAAAAACTGGCGACCTATCTGGATGACTATCAGGATGAAAAACCGGTTGGGGCGGGCCTGTGATGAACAGACGCCGACGCGCCAAAAAGGAAGGCCCTTCCCATCAGCAGGAACGTTGGCTGATTACGTACGCCGATTTGCTGACGCTGCTGCTGATCTTTTTTGTCATCATGTACGGAGTGAGTTCGGTGGATGCTGAGAAATACGCTGCCGTCTCTTCCTCTTTGCAAACGACGTTTCAAGCCGGAAATAATATCCTGGACGGCGGTCCGAAAATAACAGGCGAGAGCGGTCAGCAGCTTCCCGGTAGCGAAGGAGACGATGAAGGGCAAGCAGGAGACGATCAAGGGGCGGAGATTGTACCGGATGAACCTGAAGAGGAAGAGAATCCGGCTCAGGAAGAACCAACCGAGCGTGAGCTGCAATTCCGGGAACAGGAACGGCAGCTTGCAGGCTTCCTTCAGACGATCAACTCGTATATTTCGGAAAATGGGCTTGAGGATCAGATTTTTGTCGCTGACCAACCTCAGGGAATTTCGATCACGCTCAGCGACCGCTTCCTGTTCGATGTGGGTCGTGCCAATCTAAAAAGCGGCGCGTCCGGCATCTTGGATCGGTTATCCAGTCTGTTCGGCACGGTCGATGCGACGATCAGTATCGAGGGCCATACGGACAATCAGCCGATTACAGGCGGACGTTATACCGACAACTGGGAGTTGTCCGGCGACCGGGCATTATCCGTACTTCGTTACTTCGTCGATGTCCGCGGTCTGACACCCTCGCAATTCCAATATGCCGGTTATGCGGATACCCGTCCAGTCGGCAATAATTCGACGGCCCAAGGCCGTCAACAGAACCGACGCGTTGAGATCACGGTACTGCGGCAGTTACAATCGGATGCGGTTGTGCCGACGCCGTAAGCGGATCATGAACCTGACTGATTCATAGCGAAAAAAATCCTGCGAGAAGATCCGATGATCTCTTGCAGGATTTTTTGAATGCAGGCTCGGTCAAGCTGCTCGTACCATGGCCGCATCAAATTACTAGGCTACGGTATTCAGATTATCTTCTTCTTTGTTTTTTTCAGATAACGAATGAGGCGTTTCTGCTGCGGTGGCTTCCGACTCGGAAGTGGTTACAGCAACTCCTGCCTGATCTGTATTCTCCAGCGTAAAACGAGCCAGTGTCTCTTGAAGTTCTTCCGCCAACTGGGACAGGAAGCGCGCGGAGCCCTGAACTTCTTCCATCGTGGACAATTGCTCTTCGCCAGCGGCGCTGACTTCTTCGATTCCGGCCGCGCCTTCTTGCGCAATGGAGCTCACATCCCGCATCGCATCGGCAATCCGCGACGTCTGGGTCATGAGCAGGTTGATCAGCTCACCCGCTTCTCCCGTCTCTTGACGAACCCCGGCAACGGAAGTCCGGATACGACCAAACACCTCGGAAATTTCGCGACCGCTTTCCACGCCAAGTTTGGCGCGATCTGCGCCTTCATTCAACGAACGGACCGCCGCCTCGGACTCCTCCTGAATGGCGGCAATAATCTCGCTGATCGTCCGCGTGGAGTTTGCAGCACTTTCCGCCAGATTACGAATCTCTTGAGCAACGACGGCAAACCCTCTGCCCGCTTCCCCGGCTCGCGCCGCTTCGATCGAAGCATTCAACGACAACAGATTGGTCTGCCGGGCAACCTGATCGATTAATACCGCAGCGGCCCCAATTTCTTCCGAGCGTTGACGCAAACCGGTGACGACCTCAAGCGCGTGCGCAACGCTGCGATCGATCTCGCTCATACGTCCGATTGTCTTTTCCACTTCTTCGCTGCCTAGTGCAGCCGCCGTATTGGCCGCTTCGACCGACTCGGCAATCTCTTCGCCGTTTTTGCCGAGTCGACGCATATTGCCTTCCATTTCGTCAACAAATCCGCTTACGCCGCCGATCGTTTTCGCTTGCGTTTCGAAGCCGGCCGATAACTCGGACGAAGACGTCGCGATGTGGCTGGCGGCTCCTGTCGTCTGTTCCGCACTCGCAGCCAGTTGCTCCGAAGAGGCGGACAAGGTTACCGCACTTTCGTCGATCCGTCTAATCAGATCGCGCAATCCGTCAATCATGCGATTAAACGACTGGGTAACCTGTCCGATCTCATCGCGGTACAGATATGTCCCCTGCACGCTTAAATCTCCGTTCTCGGCGCGCTGCATCATCTTCTGCATTTCGCGCAGCGGAGAGGAAACCAGGCGTGAGATCAGCAACCCTCCGCCAGCAATCAACAAAATTCCGACTCCGATACAAACGATAATCAAGAGCGTAGACGTTTGCGCCAACTCTAGCGAAGAAGCGTTATTGCTTTGCGCTTCGCGCAGCAATTGAGAACTCAGCTTATTGACGATCAGATTGACCTGCTCGCGAATCGGTTGCAATTCATCTTGGAACATCGCGTAGGCCTGTTCGCTTTCGTTACGTGTCGCCAAGTCTACGATGCGCGAACGAACATTAAAGTAATCCGGTGTTAACGTATTGTATTCATCATAGAGCGCCTTGGAAGCTGCACTCAGCGAAATCTTTTCCAATTCCGAATAAGCCATCGCATTACGCGCCGTGCGGTCGCTGATGCTTAAAGACAAATTCTGGGTTGCCGTGTAATCCGAATTGAGCATCATTTCCATCACATAGGCTTCAATCGCGCTATTATTGGAACTAACCTGCCCGATCGCATTCAGCGATCTCAAATTGTTCTGGTACATATTCTCCGACGTCTGCGCCATCTGCTTCATCGTCGAATAGCCGGTATACCCCACCGCCAACAGCATGACTCCAGACAGCAGAGTCAGCAATAAAATCTTCGTTTTGACTTTGAAGTTTCTCACGTGGTTCATCGCCTCCTCAACTAGTCTTAAAGTCTCATTCCCGTCTGGGTTTCTTCATTCTATCAGCTTCTCGTAAAATCTGTGTATGAATTTTATGAATAAAAGTCCTATTTTCATAACATTTTTTTAAGAGAGCGTATACATAAAGAAAATACCGACATAGGCCGAAAGAATCATGTCAGGTTCGGAAAGGTTTAGCTTTGAACGCATAAAAAAGACAGTTCCAACAGCCGTTGCCCAGGGCGTGTTTTCAAACCTGCCAACGTGAATTTTTTGCCGCCTTTTCGCCCTCTACCGGAATCGTACCTGAACCGTGTACGATTCCAGCGGTGCTACGTCACTTTCTCTTGACGTGCCCCGGCACGCCTGCGAAAAAGTTCCTTGTCGAGAACGAAAATCCAGCAAAATCCATATCCGTAGAAGTTTGAAGACACGTCCTAGTAGCTTGACCCCATTAAATGCAAGGTTGGTCAAGCTACCAGCTGTCGGAACTATCCTTTGAAATTACGAAAATCGAACGATTTGCTTATTCCGACTTCGCGGTTTCCGCATCAGGTCTCTGCAAATCGATAGAAGCTTCATCTTTGCGAACCGGGATGGCAGCATCAGGACCACTAGCGGATTCGCCCTTGTCTAACGGTCCACCCAACAATAAGACCGGCTGGTTCTCGGGCTCGGAACTTCCCGAAATACGCCCTTGTTCAATGTGCACGCTCCACAAGCCCGGCAAGGACAGAGGATGCGAAGGCTTTTCGGATACCGAAGTATCGTCCGGCGCGAAAATGAATCCAAGCTGATGGTGATCGCCATCGTAGATCGGACGCTGCAGGAACTTACTCTCCCCGCTGCGATTTTGCACTTCCAGCTTACAGAAAGCCGAATTTATTCGTAGCGACTCGTGCATTTGCTGCGTGGTGGCAACCAGACTGCCGTTCACTTTCAGCAATGTCTCCCCCGGCAAAATCCCCATATCCTCGGCAGGACTCCCCGGTTGGACAGCTAAAACTCGAAGCCCGCGGCCGGAATGGGCATACATCGCGGATTGTCCGTCCTCTTCGCGCAGACTATCCCGAGTCAATGCTTCACGCAGAGCAATACCCGCAATCCCAACGACTATCGTCATCGGTGACCAGAATACGGCTCCCAGAGCCAGTACCAATAATACGGCTCCGAACATTAGGCCCCGTCGTGCAGCACGCGAGGCTTTACGCTCCGGCAGCAGCGTCCATGTTACTTCCGGCATTCCGATCATGACCGGCAGTGCCAACAACATATACCCGGCTGCTTCCGGAAGCCCCAGAGCTGTAAGAAGAGGCGGTGCCCACGGTAATGAGATCGGACCGTTTTCCGCAGGAACAAGCAGCAAGGTCGGAACTAACCAGAGCATCCGCAAGACGTAAGCCCCGACCGGACGCCCTCTTTTCCCCGGTATGTAGGTCGGCAAAGCAAAATCTTTTCCCTGCCAGGCAATCAGCCCGCTTTCGGCCAAATGCAGCAGTGCGGCAAGCACCAATAATGCCGCGATCTGCAATTCATTGATCGCTCCGAATATTGTGCCGAGCATCCCTTCATCAGATAGACCGGGGATGTAGCGCAGTACAAATTGCAATACGCCGAGCACACCCACTGCATAAATAAAATTAGCAAAACGAATACGGAAAACCAGCAGAATAAGAGCAGTTACCCATACCACTGCCGCCCCGACAGGCGTCATTGTAAATCCGACGCCCGCCATCGTTAACGAAACCACTACGCCTGCGCATAATCCGCCAAGCAGCGCCCGCATAGCAGGTATGCCGTACCCATGCAACCGGATATGAAAGAGCTTCCGCTCCAAAATACCCTGACGACGATAATACAACAGCAGGATCAACAGTCCCGCCCAATAAAAAGGCTGAATCACAAGTTCCAGCAGTCCCGACAGGATGATTTGCACATATTCGTTCATCGGTGTCTCCTTTTCGTCCCGCTAATCAAAAGAGAAGGCTTGTACCTTGTCCATGCTAAAGGTACTTGCGCCTTCTCTTCGTTCAAAACGCTATGTCAGGAGTTCGACGCCGGAGCGAGCGTTTCCTGCTTGAGTTCCTGGATCGCTTTATTCAACTGCGTGTCATTGGCCGGATCCACGATGTGTTCAAGAATCGCTGCTTCCAATGCAAGAGCCGTTTTTTCATCCACAAATCCGCTTACCGTCAGCTTTTTCGCTTTTTGGAAAGCTTGAACTTGTTTTTTGGTCTCTGCATCGAAGTAACCGTCTTTACGCTTCGTATCATAACCCAGTCCGCTCAACATGATCTGGGCGCTCTTCACGCTCTCATTGTTCATGTTGTACTTTAGCGTCTGTTCTTTATTGATCGGCGCTACGGTAAAGTAGTCAGGCTGGCTAACCTTCTCGTCCGGCTTGATGCCTTTTTCGTGAATCCATTCGGCATCTGGCGTCAGCCATTTGGCGATCGTGATTTTGAGCAGCGTGCCGTCGCCGAGACGATCCGGAATGCTCGTTTGCACGGTGCCTTTACCGAAGGAGTTTTCGCCAAGCAGCTTGGCCCCCGCAGATTCCTTCAGCGCGCCTGCCATAATCTCGGATGCGCTGGCGCTGCCGCCGTTGATCAGCACGGTCACCGGATAAGCTTTCTCTGAAGCGACGCCCGACGAACGAACCGTCTGACGCGTGCCGCTGCGCTGTTCTTCCTGCACGATGATGCTGCCTTTCGGCACGAACTCTTCCGCCATATCGACAACGACGTTGAGCAGGCCGCCCGGGTTGCTGCGCAGGTCGATCACCAGGCCTTTCATTTTCTGCTTCTCCAGCTTGGCCAATTCTTCCTTGAAGCGATCGCCCGTATTCGCCGAGAATTGGGTCACTTCGATAACGCCGATTCCGCCGTCTTCCATATGAGCGTTGACAGTCTCCAACTTGATATCGTCACGCGTCAGCTCGAATTTGATCGGATCGGTCGTGCCTTGGCGCTTTACCATGATCGTGACTTTGCTGCCTTTCGGTCCCCGAATCTTGGAGACGGCCGTTTGCAGGTCCAGACCCGCCAGCGATTCATCGTCTACGGAGAGCAGGACGTCTTTCGCTTGAATGCCTGCTTTCTCCGCCGGCGAACCCTTGATCGGGGAAACGACGGTTACTTGTTCATTCTTCAGTTCGACTTCCGCGCCGATTCCCGTAAACGAGCCTTCGATCGATTCATTGAATTCGCTCGCTTGCTCCGCCGCCATGTAGGACGAGTAAGGATCATCCAACGCGCCTACGATCCCGTTGATTGCGCCTGTCACAAGCTTCTCATGATCGACTTCTTTATAATAGCCGTCTTCGATCAGCTTGACCGCCGTATTCAGCTTGTTCATCTCATCCTGGCTCAGCCCTGTGCTTGCGCTCGCTCCGCTGCTCGCGAAGATCGGATAATTCGTCAAGGCCAGCACCGCTCCCCCTCCGATGATCATGGCCACAATGACCAACAGAATCGCTGTCCGTTTTTTTACCATGGTGCAAGCCTCCTTGGAAGTATCCTCAATCTATCTTGAAACGGTATTGTCGTTTTCCCTATTGTGGCCGAAGCTTCCGTCAAACGCAAGACCCGCCCGTAACATACCGGGCGGGAAACAAATGAGGTCAAGCCTGGCCGTGTCTAAGCGCGTTTACCAGCCCAGATAAGGAACCGGGTTCACGGGCTCACCGTTCACGCGTACTTCGAAGTGCAAGTGAGGTCCTGTAGAGTTGCCTGTCGATCCGACTTCGGCAATTTTTTGTCCGCGTGATACGGTTTGTCCCGACGAGACGGCAATGCCTCCGTCGCGGATATGACCGTACAGCGTCCAAACCCCGTTACCGTGGTCGATGACAACTGTGTTGCCGTAACCGTTCCACCACTGGGCAACCGTTACGACGCCGCCTTCTGCGGCATGGATATCCGTACCTTGCGGTGCTGCCATATCGACGCCTGTATGCTTTTTGATCTTGCCGGTAATCGGGTGAACGCGAGTACCGTAACCCGACGACATCCGGTAGCTATCGACTGGCGTCAGCATCGAACCGCTATTCGAGGAAGAGTTCGATCCGGAAGAGGATGAATCTCCGCCGCTGTACGAATAGTCGCTAGTCGCCGGAGCTTGAACAGCGGCGGCTGCACGTGCGGCTTCCTCTTCGGCGATACGTTGTTCTTCTGCCTTTTTCGCAGCTGCTGCTTGACGAGCCTTCTCTTGCGCGACGCGCAGCGCTTCTTCGGCCGCTGCCCGGCGTTGTGCTTCTTCGATTTCGCGCTTCTCGCGTTCCAGATCGGAGCGCTTGGTCGCGAATTCGATCAGCATCGCATCTTGTTCTTCGCTAATCTCGCCGGCTTCTTCGATATCGACTTCGTATTGGGCGATCAGCTCGCGCTTCTCTTGTTCTTTTGCATCGAGATCTTTTTTATGCGATTCGACTTGAGCCAACAGCGTCTTCTGCTTGGCATATTGCGTCTCCAGATCGGCTTGCTTCTCGATCACGATCTCCTGGTCGCGCTTTTGCTCGTCCAAAACGTTGTTGTCTTGTCCGATGATGCGCTTGATCGAATCCGCACGGCTCAGGAAGTCGCTAAAGTCAGCCGAAGCCATCAAGACGTCCAGATAGGAAACGGCTCCGTCCGTGTACATCAGGCGAACTCGCGTGTCGAGAAAGCCTTCGCGCTCGGCGATGCGTTTTTTGGCTTTTTCAAGCTCCTGCTTCGTTTGCTCGAGCTGCGTTTCCGTATCCGCCAGTTCTACCGTCACCTGCGTCAGCTTGCTGCCGACCGCTTCGATGTTCGCCAGAACTTGCTCCAGGTATTCCGTCGTTTTGTTTTTGCCATGCTCGGCTTTTTGCTTATCGGCATCCGCCGCGTTCTTCTGGGCCTGCGCGTCCTGCTCTTTTTGTTGCAGCTCTTCAAGCTGACGATCGATTTTATCCGTCGCGCCCGAAGCGTAGAGATTGGCGGGCTGGACGATCACTGCGGCCAACAAAACACCGGCCAATACCGAAGCTGTTTTTTTCAAAGCGGATTCCCCATCCTTTATTTCGGATTATTGTCGAGCTTCTATTCCGACGTCAGACTTTCAAGAATTTACGGATTGAAATGGTGCTTCCCCAAGCTCCGATCAGGAACCCGAGTCCAAGAATCAAAATGCTGAACCAGAGCCAAACTTCGCTCAGCGGAATGAGTGTGAACAGCGCCGACGTCCAACCGGATGCGGCCAGCTCGACTCTGAAGTACCCGTAGAGCAGAATGCCCAACGTAATCGCGGAACCCGTCATGCCGATCAGCACGCCTTCAATGAAGAACGGCCAGCGGATAAAACGGTTCGTTGCACCTACCAGCTTCATGATCGCGATCTCTCTGCGGCGGGCGATAATCGTAATCTTAATCGTATTGGCAATCAGGAACATCGCCATGACGCCGAGCGCCAGTACCAGCACTACACCCACTACGCGAATCGTTTGTGTCCATTGGAACAGTCGTTCGGCCGTGCCTTTTCCGTAATCGACTTCGTAAATGGGGCCGTTGGGATCAACGCCGTTGAGCGCCGAAATTTTGTCCGCTACGAACGGCACCGTCGTCGCTTCGATCACTTGCACTTTAAACATGTCGGGCAGAGGATTCGTACCGGTCTCCTCGTATCCTTTAACCATCGCGTCGCCCAGTGTCTCGCGCATCGTCTCAAGACCTTCTTCTTTCGAAACGAAGCTGACCTCCTGCACTTCCGGCATGCTGCGAATTTCTTGCTCGACCGTATCGCGTCCCGTCTGGTCAATCTCCAGATTCAGGTATACGCTGATCTCGATTTGCTTGTCGACCTCATCGGCCGCCCGGTCCAGATTCAGTACCAGCAGCAAAGCGACTCCGAGCAGCGAAAGCGACACGACAATGGACATCATCGAGGCGATCGACATCCAGCCGTTGCGGAATACGTTTTTCGTGCCTTCGCGAAAGTGCCGCAGAAGGGTGTTAAAATTCATAACCGTATTCTCCCCTCAGCTGGTCGCGAACGACCTGTCCGTCTTCGATCGCGAGCACGCGCTTGCGCATCGTGTTCACGATTTCTTTGTTGTGCGTAGCCATGACGATTGTGGTCCCCCGGAAGTTGATCTCGTCCAGCAGCTGCATGATGCCCCAGGACGTCTCCGGATCAAGGTTCCCTGTCGGCTCGTCCGCTACGATCACCGATGGATTGTTCACGATTGCCCGTGCGATGGCAACGCGCTGCTGCTCGCCGCCCGACAGATGCTGAGGCTCGCGATTGGCTTTATTCTTCAACCCGACCAGGTCGAGCACTTCCATAACCCGCTTCTTCATGAGCTTTCTCGGCGCTTCGATGACTTCCATGGCAAAGGCCACGTTCTCGTAAGCGGTGAGCTTCGGCAGCAATCGGTAATCCTGGAAAATGACTCCGATGTTGCGGCGAAGCAGCGGAATGTTGCGCTGCTTGAGCTTGCCAAGGTTAAATCCGTTAACGGAAATTTGCCCCTTCGTCGGAACTTCTTCTCTATACATTAGCTTCATAAAAGTCGACTTGCCTGCGCCCGACGGGCCGACGACGTATACGAACTCGCTACGGTCGATCTGGACGGTAACCCCCTTGAGTGCATGGGTTCCGTTCGGATATGTCTTCCACACATCCTGCATATCGATCACAGTATCACTTCCCGGTTTTTGATTTTGCAGCCAGGCGTATTTGCGTCCCCCGCACACCTGTCGTTCCCTAGTACCGCCTGCATGTTGCGGTTCATCTATATTCAGTCCCGGCCTTCATTCGTCAATCGGTCCGGAAACCTAAGCTCTTCTCTATGTATTCATTGTAACAAATTTGTTACTCCGTGAGTAGAGACCCGGATTTCTCATAATGCGTAGGGCCAGGGGGGAGGTTTTTCTTATTCCTCCCTCTTGCAAAAAAGCTCCGGGCACGCTAGCAAGCGGCTCCGAAGCTTACGGGGTGCTACCCCGGCACGATCATTATGATTCTATACACCATTGCTTCCCAGTATAACCGATGCGTTAAGCGATCGTCCAGTTTGTTTCGTGTCGGTTATGGGGCAGGAGTTACAGTGGCGTCGGTCTCTGTGCCGGTCGTGTCGGTTCCTGCTGCGGCATCTGTGGCGGCAGGATCGGCGACTGCGGCTGGTGGGAGATAGCTGGCTGTAAAGGTCACACTGGCAGAAAGTAGCGAGCTTGTGTTCCCCGGAAGATAAGGCTGTTGGAAACTGAAATTATCAATTGTCGTGATTCGATCCAGCTTTTGAATCCGATCCATCCAATCGCGAATTTGCGTATAACCTCCTTCAATATTGACGGTTACATAAACCGAGCGAAGACCGTTAGAACTCAACGCCTGACTTATCGGAGTCGTGACATCCAACGTTGCATCTTCCGACTGCTCTGAAAATTGCGCATCGGACAATCGAACATCAGCCTTTTCTCCGGCCTCTTTCAAGTCAAGAATAATTTGTTCCATGTTCGCATTTGCAGGAAGCTTGGCTGCAATCTCTTCTTCGGTAAACTCAGTAACTCCTAACGCCGTCAATTCATCGATTTTTTTTTGAAAAATATCATTCTCTTGCTGTAATCTCGTTACTTCAGATTCATTCGCCTTTAATGTTTCTACATCTGGACGAATCAGCAGCATGTAGAAGCCTAGTAGGGCAAGAAAGAGTACGGCAAGTCCCAATATGATTGCCTGACGGCTATTATGGATTCGTTCCAGCATTGACGCTCTCCTCCTGTGTTTCAAGATCCGTGGAGACAGCTCCTGGAGCAATTGCCTTGCCAATCGCATTCGCCGAGTCGGCGCCGGAAATCGAAGTCCCCCCTAAAGTCTGCGTAGAGATGCTGTATACCGCTGCATAGAGGTTGGACGCCGTAGCCGTTCCTGTTCCCGTATCACTTTCGCGCGTAATACTGCTGATCCCCACCGATACGGAAAAATACAAACTTTTCAGATCAGCAAGATAAGCCGAAGCCTGATCCAGTCCTGTAAAATCAACCGTCAGGTCAATCGTTCCGCCTTGAGTATAGGCAATATCCCGAATAACGCCTTTTTCAGGCAAAATGATGTCAAGTTGATCCAAGACTGCTACAGCATCCATCTTTGCCGCTTCGATGGACTGAATAATTGCGGCTGGAGAACTGCCGGAACCGTTCAGCTTCGCCAACTCCAACTGCTTAAGGGTACTGTCATCCGTCAATTGTTGAATCGTAAGCGTTTGTTCGTCCAATTGGCTTTTCCCGGAAACATACATGTACGCAACGGAAGCTGCTGCCAGAATCCAAATAATCAATAGCGCAGACAAGGCATACGGCAGTACCTTCGCTTCACGATCCGTTCTCGGCAGCAAATCAATCAAGCTGTTCTTATCGTCACGCAGCGCAGTACCTACCGCCACGCGATACAGATTGAGCGATGGATCCGCATATTTTCCTGGCGCCGATTCCAACTCCAACTCATGGATATCGATCTCCGCCAAAGCCTGACGCAGTTCTCCGACCAATTGGTTGCGGATCGAGCCTGCTCCGGTCACGACCAGTTCAGTGATTCTCGCAGCGCCGTCGTGCAAACTGTACTGATAGAAGTTGAGCATCCGCGAAATTTCGGCCGTTACCTCGACCAGCTGTTCCATCGAAAGCTTATCGCCGGCAAGAGACGTTTTTTGAGCCAAATAAGATTCGGATTCAAATAGCGGAGCTTCGTCTTCGATATCCAGTAAGTTAATGGTACGCATGAAAATAGGATGGCCTTCACGGAACATGTAGACATCCAGCTGGGCCTGCTCCAAATGTACAAGCATTGTATCGGCAAAAGGTTTATCCTGCGCAATCTCGGCCATCCGCGCAAGTGCAGTTGCAGATACCTCCACGCTGTCGGTCTTGATGCCTGCTTCATCCAAAATCTCGATGTATTCGGCAATCAGTTTGCGGGGTGCTGCGAAGACGAGAACTTTGGTGACTTCCTCTTCGCGACCATCATCCTGAATTTGAGTCTCACGTCCAACAGGAATGAAGTCATAGACGGGTTCTTCAAACGGAAGGTGCAGTCCCGTTTCGACTTCGAGCGCAACGAGTTGTTGAACTTGCTTGGACTGCACTGCCGGGATCGACATTTTGCGGATAATGACCTGGGAAGGCGGCACGGATAACGCAACACGACTTCCTTTTAACCCTTCTTGCTCTGCCCATTGACGAATCTGGAGGCGTAACTTTTCCTCATCCGCAATCTGATTTTCAATGATGGTTCCGGGCTCAAGCGGCAAAAAAGCCTGCTTTTCGTATTCCCAGGTTTTGTTGTTTTTGAGTTGAATGAAGCGAACTCCAGTTTGTTCGATCGTGAGTCCCGCTTTTTTGCTTCCGAATCCCAGCATACCTGGTATGTCCTCCTAACTGATCAGCGAGAAATATCCGCTGATAATCTGTGTTCCATATAAATAGGCAATCAATGTACCCAGCGCGAGCCACGGACCGAACGGAATGGGCTGTTTGCGTTGTACAACTTTAAAAGCAATGAGCAAGATGCCGACGATCGTCCCAAATGCACAGGCCAGCATGAAAGCCAACACAGCAGGGCCGATGCCGAGTACAATACCGCATAAGGCGAATAGTTTGACGTCTCCCATCCCCATGCCGCCTTTACTGAGCAGCACGATGAGGAGAATCAATCCCCCGCCGAAAACACCGCCGAGTGCGTAATGCCACCAGGGGGCTTCCATAAAAATAAATCGGAGCGCGATCAGGAAGGGGGCGAAAAACAGAAGTACTTTGTTCGGAATGAGCATATATTTCAAATCCGCGACCGTGATGATGACGCATAGGCTGGCTAGCACGATACCGATCGCAGCCGCCCCCGTCAGGCCGAAGCGGAGAAACATCCATAGGAAGAGTAACCCGGTAGCCGCTTCGAACAGCGGATAGACCGGTGAAAATTTAACGCCGCAGTGCTGGCATTTGCCGCGTGAGAAGATGTAGCTGAATACCGGAACCATATCTTTTGCGCCCAGGCGCGTGTTGCAGTTGCCGCAGCGTGAAGGCGGGTGAACGACGGATTCGCCGACCGGGACTCGGAGTCCGACAACGTTGAAAAAGGAACCGAATAACAAGCCAACAATGGTGATGTATATAGCGATGAAAATAGTCATGATATGTGGTGGATTGGAATAGGGCGCTCCAGTCTAAAAGGTTGTTCCAATCGCTGTTACCCTCCAATTTTTAAAAATACTTTTAGCTATTTTCTAAATTTGAATGTTGGACAAGAAAGATAAATACGAGCAAAAGAAAAGATAAAGATAAACCGGAAAAACGTTTGGTTTTTCCGGTTTATAATAATTTCTATTTTTACTTAGCAGGTGTTTTAGTAGCACTTAATACTTCTGCAGATGTAAATGCGTGGTCTTTACCATCATTCAAGTTTACACCTTGCAGCGCTCCTGTCTTATCAAAAGTAACGGTAGTCTTGTCAGTATCTAAAGCTGTTTTCGAACTTGGCAATACAATGCCAGCTTCGATATATTTACCTGTGATCATCTCGCTCAACTTTACAGTTCCAGTGTTAGCAAAATCACCATTTTTAGAATCGATTACGTACATTCTAGCTGCATTATAAGCTTGGCTAGCTGTGCTCAGATCGCCGTTATCTCTTGATTTGTTAATGATGTTACCAATCAGGGGTACAGCAATAACTGCAATGATTGCGATGATAACGAGTACAGCCAAAAGCTCGATAAGAGTAAAGCCTTTTTCTTCTTTGCCCATTTTTCTCATTACGCGCTGCATGAGCGTTGGCTTACCGGCTTTTACAACTTCTACTTCATTGACCATTTCAACTGCTTGATTCATCTTATTCGTCACTCCCGTGGTTTGATTTCCGGACGATGCCGGGCCTTACATTTTTCGCTCCTACTTTGCAGGAGTCGAATTCGCGGCGCTCTACATATCTCTTGCCATTATGAGCTGAGCACTTCATAAAGAGCCGCGCGTGTTCTTAAAAGCTGCTGTACAACGTGAACATAGGAAGCATGATCGCTGCCATAATCGTTCCTACTACTGCTGCTAAAAACACAATGAGCAGTGGTTCCAAGAGCGACTTTAATCGATCGACTGTGTTATCGACGTCCATTTCGTAAAAGTCTGCGACTTTACCGAGCATATCGCCAAGTGCACCCGTTTCCTCACCGATTGCCACCATTTGAGTAACCAGTGGTGGAAATACCCAAGATTTTTCTAGAGGTTCCGATAACGAACGGCCTTGACGGAGTGAATCTCCTGCACTACGGATAACCTGTCCGATAACTTTATTACCAGCTACATCTTCAACAATCGTAAGAGATTGAAGTACCGGGACAGCACTTGCATATAATGAAGAAAAAGTACGAGTAAACTGTGCAATTGAACTTTTTTGATTCAATTTCCCAAAAACCGGAACCTTCAATTTCATATAATCAATCCAGTATGAGCCTTTTTCAGTTCTTTTAGCCATGAAGAAGGCAACAACCAAAGCCAAAATTCCAAGTCCCCAGAAATACCATCCATGCTGAATGCTATTGCTAAGTGCTAGAACAGCTACTGTAATTGCAGGCAATTCCGCATCAAATGAGTCAAACATAGAAACGAATTGCGGCACGATTGCCCAGAGCAGGTACACCGTCGACACAATTGCCAACACAGCCACCGTCGCCGGATAAGTCAGCGCCGATTTTACTTTCTCGCGAGTCGAATGCTGCTTTTCAAAAAACACGGCCAGTCGATCCAGCGTACCTTCCAAATCCCCCGTCTCTTCCCCCGCCCGCACCATACTCACGAACAATGACGGGAAGATTCGTTTATGTTCCTGTACCGCCTGGGAGAACGGAATCCCCTTCAACAAACTTGACGCAACCTGAATCAATGCACTTTTAAGCGCCTTACTCTCCGTCTGTCCCGCCAAGATCGTCGTCGCGTCCACAATCGTTATCCCTGCGCGAATCAATGTGGCGAACTGCCGACAATAGATAATGAAATGTATCGATTTAACGGGATTACCGATGTAGATTTCTTTCGCCAATACCGTGTTGTTTTTCTCAACGAGCGAGAAGACTTTCAATCCGCGTTTGCGGAGTTCTTCCATTGCGGCGGCTTTGTCAGTGGCGTTGAGTTTGCCTTTGAGTTGCTTACCGCTGCCGGTTCGCACCTGATATTCAAACTGTGCCATCAGGCGGTCACCTCCGTCATGTATTCTTTGGCTGCCGCCGGATCAACCTGTCCGCGCTGCAAATGCTCGCGGATGTTCATCTCCAGCGTGTGCATGCCATGCGCCTTGCCGGTCTGCATCACGCTGCGGATCTGGTGAATCTTTTCCGAGCGGATCAGGTTGGCGACAGCCGGTGTGTTGATCAGCACTTCGGTTGCACAGGTTCGTCCCTGTCCACCCCGGTTCGGAAGCAATCTTTGCGAAATCACCGCGGTCAGAACCGAAGCCAGCTGAGTCCGAACTTGCGGCTGTTGATGGCCCGGGAAAGCGTCGATGATCCGGTCAATCGTCTTCGGTGCGTCCGTCGTATGCAAGGTTGCCAGTACCAAGTGACCGGTCTCCGCTGCGGTAATCGCCGCGGAGATCGTCTCCAGGTCCCGCATTTCCCCGACCAGAATCACGTCCGGGTCTTGCCGAAGCGCCGCTCTCAGACCGTCTGCGAAGCTCGCCGTATCCAATCCGACTTCCCGTTGATGAACAAGCGACTTGCGATGCTCGTGCATGAACTCGATTGGATCTTCCAGCGTTACGATATGTTTGCTGCTTTTACTATTTACATCCTGGATCATGGCGGCCAACGTCGATGACTTGCCGCTGCCTGTCGGGCCTGTAACCAGAATCAATCCCTGCGGCCGATGTGCAAGTGCAGCTAGCGAAGCGGGTAAACCCAGTTGGTCCATCGTGGGAATTCGTTCCGGAATGGAACGAGCCGAGATGGCCGCATATCCCTTTTGCCGATACACGTTGATCCGGAAACGATCGGCCCCCGGCAGTGCATACGCGAAGTCCAACTCGCCTTCCGTACGGAATCGAATGGCTCGTTCCTCGCCAAGCAGCGCGTCTGCCATGTTCTCGGCTTCAACCGGACTCACCGCTTCTCCGGCTAGAGCCATCAGCGAGCCATGAATTCGCACGCTCGGCGGGGCGCCGACCGCGATGTGCAAGTCGGATGCGCCTTTGGCGTGCATTTCGCGCAGCAGCTCTTCGATTGTCCGTGTTTGTTCGTTCATCCTCAGCAGCTCCTCGCCATTGTTCGAGGCCCTTCTTCCGTTAATGGGCGACGGTTTCTTTCATGACTTCCTGCAACGTCGTGATGCCCATGCCGACTTTGCGGAAGCCGTCTTCGAGCAACGACTTCATGCCTTCGTTTCTCGCCACGTGACGCATGTCTTCGATACTGCCCGATTCATTGACCAGACGGCGCATCGCGTCCGTCATCGGCAGCACTTCATGGATGGCAACCCGACCGCGGTATCCGGTACTACTGCAATTGCCGCACCCTCTGCCCTTGTACAATTTATCGGCGAAGGCCCCGTTGCTTTGCATAAGAATTTTTTCCTGTTCCGATGGTGTGTACTCCGTTCTGCATTCCGGGCATATTTTCCTGACCAGACGCTGAGCGACCACGCCAATAAGCGATGACGCGATCAGATACGGCTCGATTCCCATATCGCGAAGACGCGTCACGCTGCTGACCGCATCGTTCGTGTGAAGCGTCGATAGAACCAAGTGACCCGTAAGCGAGGCACGCACCGCTATCTCCGCCGTCTCCGTATCCCGGATTTCCCCGACCATGACGATATTCGGGTCCTGCCGGAGAATGGAACGCAGACCGGCCGCGAAGGTCAATCCGACCGCCGGGTTCACGTGAACCTGATTGATGCCTTCGATCTGATACTCGACCGGATCTTCAACCGTGATGATATTGGCTTCTTCCGTATTCAAATGATTGAGTGCCGAATAAAGCGTCGTCGTCTTACCGCTACCTGTAGGACCTGTCAGCAGCATGATCCCGTAAGGCCGTTCGATCATTTCCTTAAATACAGTCGAGTTCCGGTCATCGAAGCCGAGCTTGTCCATCGATTGTACGCCGGTCGTCAAGTCGAGCAGCCGGAGTACGATTTTCTCGCCATGCACCGTCGGCAGCGAAGACACCCGGATATCGATCATTCGATAATCGACTTGCATCTTGATCCGGCCATCCTGCGGCAGACGCCGCTCGGCAATGTTCAGCTTGGCCATGATCTTCAGACGGGCCGTAATGAATCCCTGCATCTGCTTCGGAATCATCCGTTCGGTCCGCAGCGATCCGTCGATCCGGTAACGGATCGCCAGATTGTTTTCGCCCGGATCGACGTGAATATCCGAAGCCCGAAGCTGTGCGGCCTGTTGGATCATCTGGTTGACCAGCTTCACGATCGGCGAGTCTTCATCGGTGATCTCGGTTTCTTCGATCTCCTCCGCGCTCGGCAGCTCGCCCATCATCAGGTTCATGGAATCGCGCATCCCGTAGTGGCGGGCAATGGCGCGTTGCAGCTCGTCCCGCGTACAGATCGCCGGTTCGATGCGGAAGCCCGTGCTCATGCGCAGATCCTCGATCGCGAAATAGTCCAGCGGGTCCGCCATGGCAACCATCAGCTTCCCGCCTTCTTTCATGAAAGGAAGGACCTGATAGCGCTTGGCCATGCTTTCCGGAATGATCTGCGTAATCGCGGGGTCGATCTGGTATTTGAACAGGCTGACGTGGGGAATTCCGAGCTGGAATTCCAACACTTCGATCAACTGCTGCTCCGTAATGGTGCCTTGCGCGATCAGGTGGTCACCGAGCTTGCGCTTGGTCTCCCGCTGCTCGACGAGCGCTTGCTGCAGTTGTTCTTCGGAAATAATGCCGTTCTCGACGAGCAAGTCGCCGAGCCTTTTTTTAATGATTGCCATTCCCGCTTCATCTCCGCCTATATTTATTGAATTTTGAGATTCAAACTTTGCCGTTTCCAACCGAAATAAAATAAGGATCAACAAGCGCCTGAGACGAAGGGTTCACCAAATTCGGGACCGACGACCCGAAGCGTCTTTTTATATATCGTAGAATCGGGAGGGCTTTTTAAGAGGGTTTGAGAAAAAAATCGAAAAATCGTGTGTATTGATAATTTCGCGCAACTGATTTACAGATAATGAGTAATTAGTATTGAGAACGTAAGGCTTATGACCTAAAATGATTATAAGCACAGTGGATCAAGTTTGACAATAAAACCAAAAGATTTACTTTCGAGTTTTTCTTAATATCTACAACGCAATCAAAGCCGATTTAGGCACCTACAGAGTTTTTCACATCAAAGGAGGAGTAACATTGAAATCAAAAAGAATATTAATTTGGACCCTGGTGGCCACACTTCTCCTTGTCAGTGCACCATTCGGGATCTGGAAAGCCGAAGCCGATACGCCTTATCCAGTACGTATTTTGGAAATCGTGGATAACGGCGACTTTGTCTTGCAGAGTAAATTGAGCGGTACTGCCAACGTTACTGTTGAAACGATGCGTATGAAAACTTTCGTAGCACAACGTAATGAACTGAGCGGCAAATATGATGCTATCTATTTCGGAAAAGGGACTTATAGCCCAAAACTCCCCCAGACCTTTTTAGCCTCCACCTACAACAGCACCCAAGGAACGAATCAAAAAAATGCCCACAATACGACTGAATTAATGAATGATATTACTGCAACTAAGATGGATCAGATTCAAAAAGCGTATATCGATAACGGACTTCCGGTTATTTTTTACGATAATACGCTTACCGGCAATTCCAGTTATGCTTCTACAAGCAACATGTACAAGCTCTATAATGCCAACAAAACGAAAAGCAACGTATTAATCATGAAAAGCGACACGGACACCGTCACGTACACTTGGTGGGGAGCGCAAAGAACGGTTCAGTCCGATTTGACAAAGCTGGCCGAGTCGATCAAATCCGGCGACAACCGATTCAAACAACGTCCTCAACTGGTTGTACAAGCCCCTTCGGCTGCTTCCTACAAAACAGGCGATAAAGTTACGTTCAATTTCCAAATTTACAATATGAGTGCAAGCAGTGTCGGAAGCGCCAATATCAACCTTTACGCAAGCGTAGACAAAGTTCTCCCGACTACGGACGAAAATTTAGTTTCCAGCACGGTCGCGACCGCAAACAGCGGACAAATCGTATACACGGTTCCAAGCACTTACTCCGGCCCTCTTTATTGGCGTTTGTCCGCTACCTTTGCCGGTACGGCTTCCACCCAGGCAGGAACGCCGGGGTTACAGGCTTATAGCGAAGGCTCGATCATGTTGCAGAATGAAATGACCAATATTCGAGTCCTTCAAGTTATGACCAGCAACGATACAAGCAGCCTTTCCAAAGCCGAAAACATGGTGCAATCTTATTTGAACGATACCGCCAAAAAGTACAGCATCGCGATTACGCCGATTACGTTCGCCAACTTTGCCGACAAAAACGTATATCAAAACCTGAACGGCAAGTACGACATGATCATCTTCGGTTTTTCGGATGAATATGGCCGTCTGACCAATTCGCTGCTGACCAAAGATATTGCCGACTATGTCAAAGCATTTATCCAAACGGGACAAGCCGTTATGTTTACGCATGACACGATTCTGGTCAACTCCAACGATACCAAGAATAATTGGTCGACTTATTTCGGTGATATCACTGGACAAAATGGCGTACTCACAAACTTAGGCTACGGAAACCCGTTCCCTTCTTCAAAAGTACAAGAAGTTAACTCGGGCATGCTGACTCAATTCCCATTTGACCTTCGTACGGTAAGTGGCTCTAGTACAGCAAACAGCAAGTATTACGGAACCATTGCTTCAACGCATAACCAATATTATATGGCTGATCTGAACGATTCTGATGTAGTTGTCTGGTATAACATCAACAACGACACGATTCGAGACAACGATGACAGCTATGACCACTACTACACGTATTCGAAAGGCAACGTTACTTATTCGGGTACAGGTCATACCAACAACGGATTCCCGGATTGGGAGAAAAAGTTGTTCGTCAACACAATGTATCGCGCTTATATCGGATCGAACCATGCACCAACTATCACAGTCACAGCTCCTGTACCCGCACAAGGCGCAACAGATATCATCAAAAAATCTTATCTTAAAAACTTGACGCTTAGCTATCAAGTAGATGACCTTGATCTGAAAGATTTATATGTATGGTCGACTGTTCGTTTCAAAAATGGCGATAAGTATTTAACACAGCTTGACTCCGCAGATCTTAAAGATCAAAAAACACTCAAAGGAACAACCATCACTAAATCCTTTGAAAACCCATTCCCGGATGGCGGTGTTCTGACTGTAGAGATCGAAGCCCGAGATAAACTTGGGGCAAAAGTAGTGAAGAGCTTCAACATCACGATTGAAAAAGAAAAAGTAGCTCTTGAAGCAACTCGTACTCTGAAAAGCGGGATCAATGCTAATCAAGAAGCAGAAATCGACAGACCGGTCACAATCAACTATGCAATCAAAGCACCTGATATCAAAGTTGGTTCCGGTTTGATCAAAGCAGGTGAACAAGGTCAGGCTCAGCTTATCGTGTCTTCTCTGCAATTCAATGAGACGATCCCTGCTGGATTAAGCGTAGATCTGACGACTCTGCCTACAGGTATGACCGCTAGTCCGAACCCTGCCACAGGCGCAACGGCTACGACTCTGTCCATGAAAATGAAAGATATTACGTACACACTCAATGCGGCGAAAGACACTTATATCGCTGACTTGAAAGAACCGATTACGTTCGACTTGAAAGTGACTCCTACGAAGCTTCAACAAAAACCGCCGTTTACACTTGATACAGCAGCTATTCAATATCAAGATTTGCATTCGGTAGCTTCGGCCGCCGACCCAGCAGCTCTCGCACTGCTGAAACAATACGGTCTCATCGTACTCAATGACGGTAAAACGTCGAGCATTTCCAACGGTACAGTCAATGGGCGAGCCGTATTTAGTGGTTCAGCCAAATTCGGTCCGGACAGCGGAGGGTTCAGCGTCACTCCACCAGTAAATAGTGCAACAGCGCCTGCCATTCAAACAGGTGGAGACTTGAATCTCGAGAACGGCGGAATCAATAACGGCCCACTGTTGATTGGCGGATCAGCAACACTCAAAAATTTCGGACTGGGACAAAAATCGATAATCGCTGACGGCAGCATCACGATTCCAAACAGCTATGGTATGGACAACACGTCGATCTGGGCTGGAGCGAATCTGTCGCTACCAGGTGTATGGCTTAGCAGCGGTAGCTTCTATGCTGTTAACAATTTCTCGAATGCCGATCCTTCTAATCCGAATAATAAGGGGGGGATGACTGGCGGCAGCGTAACTTATGGTGGCACTAGCAACATGACCAACGACTATACGCGCCAGTCCACTCCAGCAGAAGTGAAAAAGTTACTGGATGCTAAAAAGAAAGAGTGGTCCGCTCAAACCATTACTGATTTTGCAGCTTTAAAACAGTCTATGCTGTCTCTGTCCGATACGTATGGATCTATGAAAGCGAGCGATACGTACAAAGGTACCAATACGACATTCACAGGAACAGACGACACAATCAATGTGTTCTCCGTTGATGGAAGTCAATATCCGACTCTGGAAAATATCACAGTCAAGACAAAACCGAACGCAACAATCGTCCTTAATGTCACAGGCGGCAATGTAGCGTTCTCTGGCGGCTTTGACATTAAAGACGTTACAACAGGTCAAACCTTGGATGTATCCAATCGATTGATCGTCAATTACACAAGCACAGGAAAAGTAACGATTGCTGGTCGCGGTGTCCCGGGCACACTGCTTGCTCCAAAAGCCAGCATTGCATTCCAGGGCGGTACTGTCGATGGCATGGTCGTTGCCGCCGACACTTCGGTAGGAGGCAGCGTCACGATTAAAGGAACTGGCTTTACTGGAAGCGGCGGAGGTACGGCTCCAACAACAACACCAGTCACAGTGAAGTTCCCTGATCTTTCCTTTGCAGCTGTTCGTAAAGTATCTTCCATCCAATTACAAGACAAACAAATCTGGATCGGCGATCAACTGAAAATGACTCCAACGATTCTTCCTGCCGATGCTACGAACCCAGCGTTGGAATGGTCATCACTGAATCCGGATATCGTATCGATCTCAGCAGACGGAACGATTACAGGCTTGAGAGCAGGTACAGCGACGATCCAAGCCAAGCCATTGGACGGCGGTCCTGCAACTCCAGCAACTGCTAAGATCACAGTGGTAGAACCAGGGCTTAAAATCGATGGGCCGGATACGGTACGAAGCACGCAATCTATCAGTTTGACAGGCAGCTCAAACAGCGATCGTTTCACCTTGAGCAACCCTTTATGGACAATCGTCCAAGGCGGGACAGGCACAGCGACATTGCTTAATGCCACTACGCCGACCGTTTCACTGACGGGCGTGACAACAGGCACAGTGAACCTTCAGCTCCAAGCAAGCCTGACCAACAGTCAGGGCGTTAGTCGGCCTTATACGACAACAAAGCAAATTACGGTGCAAAACGGCCTAACTGGCGTACAAATTACAGGACCAAGCCAAGTCAATAACGGCGGCACGATCGATCTTGGACGCATTCTGGTTCCTTCGGATATTCCGAATACCCAGACAACCTGGACGATCATAAGCAGTGCCGACACAACAGGCAAAGCAACATTGGGATCACCAAACAATCCTACGACCACCCTGACTGGACAAGCTCCGGGAAAAATCACGGTACAAGTATCCGTTACTACGGGGGGAACCAACCCTCAAACCGTAACGGATAAAAAAGAAATTTGGGTGCTTGGGCTTGACCTTGGTGGCGCAACCCAAGTCGATCAAGGCCAGGCCATCAATCTGAATGCTTCGTTGTTGCCTTCCGGTTTCACCGGAACGGTTCCAATCTTTAACTGGTCCGTAGTTGATAAGGGTAGCGCTACAGGAAGCAATGCTCAATTGGCTACCCTGACACCTGGATCGACTCTTGCAGGCATCTCGACGGCTTCCCTGAGCGGTGTTAAACCGGGCGTAGTCACGGTAACAGCTCAAGTCAACGGCTTGACCGTTACGCGAGATATCACGATCCGCGGTCTTGATCTTCAAGGCGGCACGACTGTTGATGCGGGCTCCTCTATTTCATTGGATGCTCTGATCCTGCCTAATGCTGCGGCTTTGGGAACCGATACCGTATCCTGGTCCGTAACCGATTATCTGGGAGACGACAGCAAATCGGAAAGTACACCTAGAGCAACAATCGTACCCGATCCGGCCAACCCGACTCGTTCGATTTTAACCGGAAGTCATCCGGGATTGGTCGAAGTAACTGTTAAAGTCGGAAGCCTGACGAAAAAACAACGCGTTCGGGTTCAACCTTCTATTACGCAGCTTCAACTTCCGGCACAGCTCATCTTACAGGAAGGCAGCACACACAATCTGTTAAATGATCTGAATGTCGTATCCGGCGGCGGAATCACTTCTCAATCGATCAAGGCATTATTAACATGGACAAGTGCAGATACGGCGACGGCCTCGGTAAACACGGATGGATTAGTTAACGCAATCCGGCAAGGAACAACTCAAGTTGTCGTTAAGTATCAAAAGCCTGGTTCTACGGAATCCGTTTCGGCTCAAACTACCATTATTGTACAAAAGCAATTGCTTACTGAGGATGGAGATCGATACTAATCGATCTTCAAATCTTGCTCTAAGCTATAGCTTGCCTCGAACTATAACGTAGTTTTCTGTTCGTCAGATCGAAGTAAGCGATCCGGACAGAGATGCTGTAGGAAGATCCTGATCAAGTCGCATTAAAGAAACAAAAAAGGAGCCGCACCCGAATTTCTGGGTGCGGCTCCTTTTGACTTGCATAAGGTACGAAGTCTATATCGACGTCTTGTTTAACGCCGTGTGACTGAATCGAGTTGAATCTTGCCTGCCGTTACGCTGACTTGAGGCACATGGGGAAGACTGATCCCCTGATGTTCGAATACTTGGTTATTGTAATCCACCTGGAATCGGGAATTTTCTACAGAATCTCCCGGGTCAATCTGAGGAACCACTTGAATGCGCGAATCGCCTTCTTTGGAGTCGCCGAACACTGCATTAACAGTTAGATCTCCTTTGGCAAAAAATCCGCCTTGCAATTTGAAATTGGTTCCTACTCCATACAACTCCGCAGTGCTATCCGTGTAGAAAAATCCACGCAGCGAATCGGCTGTATTTTTAAACTTATCAACCCGATTCAACAGAATTTCACCTTTGGAAATAAGCACGATTTCTTTTTCTTCGCCGCTATCCTTAATACCATGGATCGAAGCATCTTGAATCGTCGTTTTTCCGAGCGTAAAGAGCGTAGAGTCTACATCGATCGGGCCTGCCAGTGTAACATTGCCTGTAACAAGCAAGTTGCTAGCAATCTTCAATGGCGTATTGCTGACCGTATTATTCACGATGAGGTCCCCCTTTACGATCAACCACTTTCCAGCCTTGTTACCTGCTGTTCCCAAATCGCTAAGCAATCCTCCGTCCAGAGTAAGGGTTGAGCCATGTGCAGGATCATCGTAAATAACAGTACTATCCATGGTACTCAGTTTAGTTTTGACGCTAAGCAACTCACTCTGATACTTGGCTAAAGCATCCTCATATCCTTTTTTAACATCATTATACGTCTTCAACGCACTCAGATAGGCCTTTTGTACATCGTCCGAAGCTGTTACAGATGGAATAGAAGGTGGGCCTTCTTCAAGCAGCTTTGGTTTTGGTGGTTCTACAGGCAAAGCAATTTTAATTCCGGTTTGTTTGTCCAAATACCCTGCTAAATCACCGTAATTATCAGCAACATCTTTCCGGCTCTTGCCTAAAGCTTCAGCAAGCTTATCGATAACGGATTGATCAACATCAATCTTAATAAACTTTTGATTATTTTTAACCTTAACTTGTTCCAGTGGAATATTTAACGCTTCTTTCACCCGTTTATCGGTTTCCGTACCGTTTCGACTGCTGTTCACGGAAGTATAAGGTCCTCCGCTCTTGGATACGACAAATTGATCAAGCGACTGCACATAAGCTTGAGGAAGCTGTCCACTGCTCCCGATTTTCATCTTGGGGAAAATGCTATCTTGCGTCAGCCAGTTGTTTTTATAGCGATACTTAGCGATCTGGCTGACCTGCAACATATTTCCCGCATAAATATTTCCTTTGATTAAAGGCGTACCGTTGAGGATTAAGTTATTTTCCGAACCGAAAGCATAATTCAGAAAATCCGGATACATATTGACCTTCACTTGCTGGGTAAGAGTTCGTTCAACTCCATTTACCGTAGCTCCGGCTCGTAAAGTGATCGTATAAGCCGTAAATATATCCACACCGTTGTTTACTACTTTACTCGCCAAGTCCGCTTTCACTTCAGGCTTAGCCAGCAACTTACCTGATGCGTTGGCCAAATTTTCCGTTTTCACTCCGGCTTTGTTAATTGCAGGATCCAAGGAATTCGTAATTTCGTTCAATGCATCTTTTAGATTGATTTCTTTGAAATCAGGATTCGCGGTTTTAGCATTGATTTGTGCAGCGATTGACGCTACCGATTCGTCCAGTACTTTTTGCGTTAATTGAAGACTCTGGATATCATTTTCACGAGTCAATGTTTGCCTTGCTCCGCCTACTGCTGCGCTGAGTACCGCTACACCAAGCAAAGTCAAAATCAGCATCATAAACATGACCATGACGAGTGCAGAACCTTTTTCACCCCGCCACTGTTTCATCGCATTCGCTCCTCTTATTTATCACTTAAAATCCGAATCGACTTTCCAACGTGACTGCTGAATTGCGATCTGCCCCCTGCTGCTGAAGCACAAGTTTGATGTTAATCAGCCCCGTATCGCAATTTTGTGCGTAATTGGAACACTCGACAAAAATTGAAGAACCAGAAATTAGCGAAGCATTCACACGAGTAGCCTGATAAGCGCCTGATTTAGCCGCCGCTGCTGCAACATCAACTGGAGTACCTGTCGAATCATTATCTTCCTTAGCCAAAATTGTAGGCTGGATCTGCAGCTGTCCGCCACGAATAGCAATAGTCTCTTCAAGCGGTTGTCCTTTTAGAGCTTGGGCACGTTTGAGTTTAATTCCTGATGCGCCCGTCTTTTCGTCGGTATAGACATAGATTCGATCCGGTGAAAAAGCATACAGCTCTGTAATGACCGCAGACATCACAATATCCGCTTCCTCACGCAGTATATTTTCCACGCTTACTGCACGAAAGCTTTTAACTCCATAGATAATTGTGGTGGAGATCAATCCCAATACAATGCCCATCAAAACCAATACGGCCAGAAGCTCTACCATGGTAAAGCCGTTTTCTTTGCCAAACTTCTTAGCGAATTGTAGCCGCATTAACATATCCCTCCACTGTAACCGAATCAGCACCCGGCCCTCCGTTGCCTTTTATCGTAACCGCAATCGGAATAAGCAAAGCCGCACCGTTAACACCTAAATTTCCGTCCTTTTGCAAATTGGTTTTGGTATTAGGTTGATAAGTCACTTCGATCGTATAAGGAACTCCGTTGACTGTCGGGCTGAAGATTCTTTTAAACATATTAGGATCAAAATCAGCAACATTTCCAAAAATGTCCCTGTATCCACAAACTCCGGACGACACACTCGAACATGTATCAAACATATTAGGTGTAATTGATGCTTGGGCACCTTCAGCAGTTCGAGTCTGAAAATAGCTATTCAATCGGTCAAAATCTTGTTTTTGCATATAGACAAGAGCACTCCGGGCAAGGTTTGACATGATTGTTTTATTCTGATTGCTTTTTGCAAACGTCATCGCATTACTGAAATACGCAGTCATCGCAAGTGACACAATGGATAAAACCAATAGTGCCGCCAAAATCTCGATCAGCGTAAATCCTTGTTCCTTTTTAAAACGCTCCAGCAAAAAAACCTCCTCCTTCCGGCGCGTCTGTGAAACTTCCGAAAATCACGTTCCAAAGAGACGGCATTCGCTTATATATCGGTCTTTTTTACTTCTTTCATTATATGTTTGGGGAAGAGGAGGGGCAACGATTATTTAGGTCTTTCGGCCCTCGTCCTTATGCCATACCGGAATCGCATGAAGCCGAATAAAAGTGGTATGATAGACAAGTCGAATAAAGCGTTTTCTTCGAATTACACGGTACTTAACTGAAGGGGGCAATCTCGTTATGGCATTACTGTCTTGCAACTTCTATTCGGAATCGCTGGGTCTCAGCACCTCGATGAACGTCATTTTGCCGCAGCAGACGCGTTCGCAGATCGGCCTGGAAAATGTCAAGCGCCCCGGTCCGCACAAAACACTGTACTTGCTACACGGCTTGTCCGACGATGATACGATCTGGGTACGCCGGACATCAATCGAACGTTACGCCGCCGCTTACGGAATCGCCATCGTCATGCCGCAGGTACACCGGAGCTTCTATACGGATATGGCTTACGGGGAAAAATATTGGGAGTTTATCAGCGAAGAGTTGCCGGAACTGGCACGCTCTTTCTTCCCCCTATCCGCCGAACGCGAAGACAACTTCGCGGCCGGACTGTCGATGGGCGGATACGGAGCGTTTAAGTTGGCATTACGCAGGCCCGATCTGTTCGCGGCAGGCGCCAGCCTCTCCGGAGCATTGGACATCGCCTCGATGACCGAAAATCCTGACAACCCTCGTTCCGGCCTGCTACACACCATTTTCGGAGAGCAAAAGGTTCGCGGCAGCGAAGACGATCTGCTGTACCTGTTGGATCGCGTATCGAAATCGAGCACCCCAAAACCTAAACTCTACCAAGCCTGCGGCACCGAAGATTTCCTTTACCAAGATAACCAAACTTTCAAAAAAGCCGCCGAATCCAGCACCCTCGACTTCACCTACGAAGAAGGCCCGGGCGAACACGAATGGGGCTACTGGGACAACATGATCCAAAACGTCCTTGCCTGGCTCCCCCTCGACGGTACGAGCAAGTAAAGAACGCGCTTAAACGCTGATCGCATCCATACAGGCGGAAAAGATTTTAAAAAACGACCGGATGCCGATTATTGTGCGTGAACGCGAATAAGCCATGTCTCGGTAACGACGAGACACGGCTTATTCGGCGTTAAAATTCCGCGAAAGCGGTTAAAGGTTCTACTTGGAAGTCGGGGCATCGGTTCGGCCGGCGGACAGTGCGGATTTGTTGGAACTCCTTAATTAGTTGCTCGCTTTGCAGATCCGATTGCGCCCGCTTTCCTTCGCGCGATACAAGGCATCGTCGGTGCGGCGGAACAAGGTTCTGAGTGCTCCCGCGTACGACAAGCCGTACCCGAGCGAAACGGTCAGCTTGAGACGGGTTCCGTCATCCAACACGAAAGCATGCTTTTCTACCACCGATCTTATCCGTTCCGCGATGCGCACCACCGATTCTTCTTCGTGACGGTCGATCACGATCGCGAACTCTTCGCCTCCGTTACGGGCCGCATAGCTATCAACAGGCGCGCAGGAAGTCAAAATTTTGCCCAGCTGTCTCAGCACGACGTCTCCTGCCGGATGCCCATACGTATCGTTTACTCGCTTGAAGTGGTCGATATCGAGCAGGATCAGACCGAATTCCTCTCCATGCTTCTGCGCACGCTTGACGCGTCGGTCGTACGCCATATGAAAAGCTCTCGGGTTATGCAAACCTGTTAAGAAGTCGCGGTGCGCGGCGTCTTCCATAAAGGCGAAAAGTTCGTTGGAATTTTTGAGATGGCGCAGCATGAGGAAGGTAAAGACGGCGGTTCCCGCGATGATCACGGAATAAATCGGTATGATGCTGACGAAAGCCGGGCCGATCAGGATATAAAAACTTGCCAGCAGCACAACAGCTTGAACGGCGAAAGCCAAAGCCCATCTTTTAGGTTCCAACTGCCCTTTTTTCAATACTAAAATGACGAGCAGGAACGTGACGAGCGCGTTGGACGCGCCGACGTACGAAGACAAACCGAAATCGCCGAAAAAGAAAAAGCGGAACGCCGCGATGATCACGCTCGCCGCAAGACCGCCGGGAATTCCCGCGACGTAAACACCGATAATGATCGTCGTTTGACGAAGATCGATGACCGAATTTTCCCCGATCGGAAAAGAGAATTCCATCATGAGGATACCGGCGACTCCCAAAGCTGCTCCGGTAAACCAAGGCAGCCAAAAAGCGGAACGCGCAGCCAGCGAGGATTTACGAAAACGGTTGAAAAAGACATTACCGAAAAACAACAAAGTCGCCAGAATCGTAAAGTTGATAAATAACTCTTTGAACATAATTAAGATTGCGCCTCGCAGTCTGCAACAATGCGAATTAAGCGGCCGACAGGTTAGCCGGCCGCTTTTTCTACATTTTACCCGATTCCCGAGTTTCTGCAAACAAACTTCGCTTTTTTCAAAATAAAGGAAAATGCAAAAAAACGCCTTCGCGGAGGAAGACGTTTTTGAGCTCGTAAAAGCTTACTGCGGCGAACGAGCATAAAGTCTGCGGAAAAATCCGTTCGAGCCGACCTTTGAACAAAGCGGTTAAGTGCGGTATGCGCAAGCCTGCGAACGCGCATTTTCGACTGCACCCGCGGTTTGCGCAGTTGCTTTACCGCACTTTTTTCAAGCACTCCGTTCGCAGTCCGCACTTCGGCGTTCCTAATATTCCGGGTGAGATAAAATAACGGCTTACAGTCGGGTGCTCAACCACTCCGTCGTGCGCTCAAGCGTTGTGGTCGCACGTTCAATCGCCGCTTCAACCTGAGGTTTGGCTGTACCGCCATAGACGTTGCGGGCATTGACCACGTTCTCCGGCTGAAGCACGTCGTAGATTTTTTCGTCGAACAGATCGGAGAAGGTTTTGAACTCTTCGAGCGTCAAATCAAGCAGATACTTGCCGTTCTCGATGCAGTACAGAACTGTTTTGCCGATGACTTCGTGCGCATCGCGGAACGGAAGGCCTTTGCCGACCAGGAAGTCCGCGATGTCGGTCGCGTTCGAGAAGTCTTTGTTGACCGCTTCGCGCATGCGGCCCGTACGGACTTGCATCGTCGCGATCATCGGAGCGAACAACCGAAGCGCGCCGTCCAGCGTCGCTACCGTATCGAACATGCCTTCTTTGTCTTCCTGCATGTCTTTGTTGTATGCGAGCGGCAGCGATTTCAGCACCGTCAGCAGACCCATCAGGTTGCCGTAAACACGGCCCGTTTTACCGCGAACCAGTTCGGCCACGTCCGGGTTCTTCTTCTGCGGCATGATGCTGCTGCCCGTGCAAAACGCGTCATCCAGCTCGACGAAGCCGAACTCGGTGCTGCTCCACAGAACCAACTCTTCGCAAAGACGGGACATGTGCATCATGAGAATCGACGCGCCGGACAAGAACTCCAAAATGAAGTCGCGGTCGCTGACCGCGTCCAGGCTGTTCTCGTACACGCAGTCGAAGCCAAGCTGCTCGGCCACGAAATGGCGGTCGATCGGGAACGTCGTTCCTGCGAGCGCGCCTGCGCCCAGCGGCAGTACGTTGATGCGTTTGTAGCTGTCTATCAGGCGCTCGGCGTCGCGTTGGAACATCGAGACGTAAGCGAGCAGATGGTGCGCGAATAGGATCGGCTGCGCCCGTTGCAAGTGCGTATAGCCGGGGATGATCGTGTCGGTGTGCTGCTTGGCTTGGTCGATCAACGCTTGTTGGACGGCTTGCACCAGACCTGTCAGCTCAACCACGCGGCTGCGCAGGTACAAGTGCATGTCGGTTGCGACTTGGTCGTTGCGGCTGCGGCCGGTATGCAGCTTGCCGCCGACCGGGCCGACTTCCTGGATCAGGTGCTTTTCGATATTCATGTGAATGTCTTCGTCGGAAACGGAGAATTCGACTTCGCCGGCTTCGATCTTGTGCAGGACTTTGATCAGCCCTTCCGCGATCGTGTCGGCGTCTTTTTGCGGAATGATTCCGCATTTGCCCAGCATGGCGACGTGCGCCAGGCTGCCTTGGATGTCTTCTTCGGCCAGTGCTTTATCGAAGTTAATGGAAGCCGTATACTCCTCGACCAGACGATCGGTCGGTTTGGTGAAGCGGCCTCCCCATAGTTTACTCATCAGTTGCCTCCCCCCTCCCAAACCCTCCCCGAGGGAGGGCCCCAAAGGGCGACTGCCCTCTGGACACCTGTAAAGGGCAGAGATTGCGGTCGGCTTTGGGCGGGAGGTTTGGTTTTATTTTAGTGGTAGTGTTGGTGGTACGTGCCGCCGCGCTTGCCCTGCCTTCGGCGGGCCGCGGCTGACGATGGTGCGGGAGCGTGTTGCGGGCAGCGGTTTGCTGCCTGGTGCGACGCTCGGGCGGGACTTAGACCCGGGCCGGAGGCGGAGCGCTGCGCAGCTCCTGTCCGGCCAAGGGCGGGGTCGAAAGCGGGCCGCTTCGCATAGCCCTGTTCGACCGGAAGACCCGGGGCTGGATGCAAGCGGCTGCGCCAACCTTGTCCAGCCAAGACACGGAGCCGGAGGCGGGCAGCTAGGCTTGCCCTGTCCGGCTAAAAACCGGGGCTGGAAGCGGGCAGCTTTGCTTGCCCTGTCCAGCCAGGTTCCCATTCGGGGAACCTTTTCTTTTAGCTGCGCAAGGTCAAGTTCAAGAGCTTGTCCGGCTTCTCGCGCAAGCCGGACGCCTTTTACTTCCCTATAAAAAGGCGAATAGCGTGGGTGGAGGGGGGAGTTTCAGTGAAGAAGCGCCAGCGTTCGCCTTTGCAATTGGGAAGCCTCATCCTAGTCTAATCCAGCTTCCCAATTGCAACACGCGATCGGAACGAAACTCCCCCCGGAACCCACTCTTTTTCACCTCAAACGATTACTTGCTTTGATTTTGCTCTACGCCTTTGCTCACCTTCAATCTCAAAGCGTTGAGACTAATAAACCCTGTCGCATCATTCTGGTCGTACGCTTGGCTCGGGTCGGCTTCCATCGTCGCGATGTCCGGGTTGTACAGGCTGACCGGGCTTTTGACGCCGGCACCGATGACGTTGCCTTTATACAGCTTCACGCGCACCGTGCCGCTCACGTTTTTCTGGCTTTCCGTCACCAGCGCTTGCAGCGCAAGGCGCTCCGGCGCGAACCAGAAACCGTTGTAGACGAGCGTGCTGTAGCGGGTCAGCAGGGAATCGCGCAGGTTCATGACTTCGCGGTCCATGGTCAGCGATTCCATTTTGCGGTGAGCGGTGAACAGGATGGTACCGCCCGGAGTCTCGTACACGCCGCGGCTCTTCATGCCCACAAAGCGGTTCTCGACCATGTCCACGCGGCCGATGCCGTGTTTGCCGCCGAGTTCGTTCAGTTTATCCATGACTTCAAGCGGGCTCAACTTTTCGCCGTTCAGCGCGATCGCGTTGCCTTTTTCGAATTCGATTTCCAGCATTTCCGGCTCATTCGTCGCGTCTTCCGGGTCTACGCTGAGCAGGAACATTTCTTTGTTTTCCGGAGCGCTTGCATCGAACCACGGATCTTCCAGCACGCCGCTTTCGTAGCTGATATGCAGCAGGTTGCGGTCGGTGGAGTAAGGCTTTGCAGCGGATGCCGTAACCGGGATGCCGTGTTTTTCGGCGTAGGCGATCATCTCGGTGCGGCCCGGGAACGTGTCGCGGAACGTGTCCAGTCTCCAAGGAGCGACGACTTTGATATCGGGAGCTAGAGCCGCGACGCCCAGTTCGAAACGAACCTGGTCGTTGCCTTTGCCCGTTGCGCCGTGAGCGATCATCGTTGCGCCTTCGGCACGGGCGATTTCGACCATGCGCTTCGCGATCAGAGGGCGCGCGATACTGGTTCCGAGCAGGTATTGGCCTTCATACAGCGCACCGGATTGGAACATCGGGTAGATGAAATCCGAAGCGAATTCGGCTTGCAGGTCGTCGATGTAGACTTTCGAAGCGCCGGTTGCGAGTGCCTTCTCTTCCAGACCGTCCAGTTCTTCTTTTTGCCCGATATCCGCCGTAAAGGCGATGATTTCCGCGTCATACGTTTCTTTCAGCCATTTCAAAATGATCGAGGTATCCAGTCCGCCGGAATACGCGAGTACGATTTTTTCTTTTGCCATAATTCTTCATTCCTCCGCTCTGAACGTTGCCGTCCAATGTCTTGTATGATGGTCTTTCCTTTTTCGTCGCAAGAGCGGCGTTCTCCTGCTTATGCAGAAGCGCCGCTCTTTTTTTGTCCGTTAAAAAAACTTACGCCATCAACGTCGCCATGACCGCTTTTTGCGCATGCAGGCGGTTTTCCGCTTCGTCGAAGATCACGCTGTTTTTGCCGTCGATCACGCCCGCGCTCACTTCTTCGCCGCGGTGCGCCGGGAGACAGTGCAGGAACAGATAGTCGCTTTTCGCGTGCTGAACCAACTCTTCATTGACCTGATAATCTTTAAACGCCAGCTCGCGAACCTTCTGCTCTTCTTCAAAGCCCATGCTCGCCCAAACGTCCGTGTATACGGCATCGGCGTTTTCGACCGCTTCGCGCGCGTCGCGCACGATCGCGATTTTCGAGCCGGTTTGATTCGCGATTTCCTGTGCCTGACGCACGATATCCGAATCCGACTCATAGCCTTCCGGGCTCGCGATGCTCACGTCCATGCCCATCTTCGCGCCGCCCAGCAGCAGCGAGTGCGCCATGTTGTTGCCGTCGCCGATATACGCCAGCTTTTTGCCTCTCAGCGCGCCTTTATGCTCCTGGATCGTTTGCAGATCGGCAAGCACCTGACACGGATGGCCGAGATCGCTCAGCGCGTTGATGACCGGGATATCCGCGTATTTCGCCAGCTCCGTCACGTTTTCGTGGCCGAAGGTGCGAATCATGATGCCGTCGAGATAACGCGACAGTACGCCTGCCGTATCCGGAATCGCTTCGCCGCGTCCGAGCTGGATATCGTTTTTGCTGAGGAAAAGAGCGTGGCCGCCGAGTTGGAACATGCCGACTTCGAACGATACCCGGGTGCGAGTCGACGATTTTTCGAAAATCATGCCGAGCGTTTTTCCTTCGAGCGGACGGAACGTTTCTCCCGCTTTTTGCTTGCGTTTAAGTTCGATCGCCAAATCCAGCAGGTATTGAATCTCTTCGGTGGTGTAATCGGTCAATTCGACGAGGTCGCGTCCTTTGAGAGCGATTCCGTGCGCTTGTTGGGTTAAATCCATGAAGGTGCCTCCTTGAGTTAGGTTATGTTAAAAAAAGGAGCGTTCGCGCACCGGAAGTCACTGTCCGGTTTGCCGAACGCTCGATCGCCGCATGAGGCGAATCTTCCTTGACGTTTAAACGATCTTGCGATGTTAAATAAAGCTTATATGTGATCGAACGGACGCTATTTCAAAGATTTAAGCACTCGGTGTCGGCACCTTTTCTTCGATAATCGAAGCGACGATCTCGACAGCCTGATTGACCTCATCTTCCGTCACGTACAAGTTCGGCAGCAAACGGATCACATTCGGGCCGGCCGACACAAACAGCAGACCGCGTTTCTGTCCGGCCGCAACCAGATCGGCTACCGGTTCCGCGCATTCGATACCGATTAGCAAGCCGAGTCCGCGCACTTCCTTCACGAACGGATTGCCGCTCAGACGTTCACGCAGTTGGTTGATCAGCTTATCGCCGATCTCTGCGGCTCTCGCCGGCAGATTGTCTTCCTGCATCGTCTCGATTGTGGCAATGATCGCGGACGAAGCCAGCGGCGTGCCGCCGAACGTCGTCGCGTGGCTGCCTGCGGTGAACGCTTCTTTGAGATACTCCCGTCCGATCATGGCGCCTGCCGGGAAACCGGAAGCGATGCCTTTGGCTACCGTAAAAATATCCGGCTTGATGCCGTAGCGATGATGCGCGAACCAGGCGCCTGTACGGCCCATACCCGTCTGCACTTCGTCGATGATCAGCAGGATACCTTTATCGCGGCAAAGCTGCTCGATTTGCTGCGCGTATTCCTGCTCCAGCGGATACACGCCGCCTTCGGCTTGGACCATCTCGATCATGACCGCGGCGGTGCGCTCGTTGATCGCGTCTTCGATGGCTTGGATATCGTGCGGAGGCACGGTTACGAATCCGGCCGGAAGCGGCAGGAAGCCTTCTTTGACTTTGTCCTGTCCGGTCGCGGTCAGCGTCGCCAATGTACGGCCATGGAACGATTTGCCGAGCGTGATGATCTCGTAGCGCTCTTCGCCTTTCACTTTTTGGAAATAGCGACGGGCCAGTTTGATCGCGGCTTCGTTCGACTCCGCGCCGCTGTTGCAGAAGAACACGGCGTCGGCCTGCGCGACTTCGGCGACTTTTTTGGCGGCTTCTTCCTGTTTTGGGACCACGAACAGATTCGAGGTATGCCAGAGGGTGTCGATCTGTTCTTTGAGCTTCTCGGACACTTTTTTCGGCGCGTGGCCGAGGTTGGTGACGGCGAGGCCGCTCATGAAGTCGAGGTACTTGTTGCCCTGGTCGTCCCAGAGCCAGCTGCCTTCGCCTTTAACGAGGGCCAAAGGATTTCTTGCGTACGTTTGAAACAATGCGCTTTCGGTGGACATGGTAGGCACGCTCCTTCCTGAGTCGGTGGGAGGCTGCGGGAGAAATGCGTTTCGGTCGCTTGTTGAACTCGGGAAATTTGAATTGGATTTAAAAGGGGATTTCCCGAGTTCAAAGGCGAACGCTGACGCTCCTTCACTGCACTTCTCCCTCCGCTTGTTACGATTGGCGTTCGCAAGCTTTTTAGGGATAGGACACAGAATCGAATTTGGATATCGATTCTCTCTTGGTTAGTTCCTGAAGTTAATTCATGGATGTCGGGATCGATCGGAATGAAGATTAGGGCTTGTCGGCAGTTCTTTTCGGGCAAAACGTAAGAAGAACAATGAAAAGAATTTGCGGGATAAGCCGATTAGGTCGAACGGTATTCGGGCGTGCGTCGTAGTCGAAACGGTATCCGGATTACAGATTCGACGACGGGAACAGGCTCGGGAACACGATGAATCGGGGCAAGTTTCGTCGAAGCGGGACATGGTTTTTAAATCATCATTTTCCCTACTTGCTCTTCGACGCTTTTCCGCCGAAACTCATCGTCGAATGACCGTTCCGATCGGTTCGCCGGACAGGAGGCGCGGGAGTACGCGGGGTTCGCTGCCGTCTACGATGACGACTTCCCGGACCTCGCCGTGGATGCATTTCATGGCGGCGCGGACTTTCGGGATCATGCCGCCGTAGATTTCGCCGCTTGCGATCATGTCTTCGATCTCTACGAAGGAAACGGAAGGCAGAGGCGTTTTGACGCCGTCGATCGTTTTGAGAATGCCGGGAACGTCGGTGACGACGATCATGCGCGAAGCCCCGATAAAGGATGCCACGGCACCGGCTGCGGTGTCGGCATTGATGTTGTAGCGTTGTCCGTTCCCGTCGACGCCGAGAGGCGCGATGACGGGCATGTAGCCCAGATCGAGAATGCCGTCGACGATACTCCCTTCAACGTAAGTGACATCGCCGACAAGGCCGACTTCGGATGCGTTGGGCACAGGCTCGGCCTGGATCAGCGAACCGTCCGAACCGGATAGGCCGAGCGCTTTTCCGCCTGCGGATTGGATACGGCGAACGATCAGTTTGTTGATCGTGCCCGCCAGTACCATTTCCACGACGTCAAGTACATCTTCGGTGGTGCGGCGCAGTCCGTTAACGAACTCTGTCGGAATACCGAGCTTCTCCAGGTTTTCGGAGATTGCCGGGCCGCCGCCGTGGACGATAACGGGTTTGACTCCGCTTTTTTGCAATTCAGCCAGATCGGTGAAAAAGGCTTCCGGCAAAGCGGCCAACGTGCTCCCGCCGCATTTCATGACGAAGGATGCTTTGGCGCTTCCGGCTTGCGAAGCGGAAGATCCGCCGACTTCGTTTGTGCCTGCTTGAGTCATTACTGTCTTCCCCTTTCGTTAAGTCCGGTAAGCCGCATTGATCCGAACGTAGTCATAGGTCAGGTCGCAGCCCCATGCGGTTGCTTTTTCCGAACCCATGTTCAGCTCGACCGTAATCAGCACGTCATCGCCTTTCAAATACTCTAAAGCGATGTCTTCGTCGAATTTGACCGGCTGGGAAGCCGTCAGCACGACGATATCGCCGAGCTTGATATCGACCGTATGCGGATTAACCGGGACGCCTGCACGGCCGACCGCCGCGATGATCCGTCCCCAGTTGGCGTCCGCGCCGTAAACAGCCGTTTTTACCAAGCTCGAACCAATAACGGTCTTCGCGATGGCGCGAGCCGAGTCCTTGCTGTCCGCGCCTGTAACGGTTACTTCGACCAGCTTCGTCGCGCCTTCGCCGTCGCGTGAGATCGCTTTGGCCAGATGTTCGCATACCGCGGCAAACGCTTCGGCAAACGCCGTCCAGTCCGCGTGCTGCTCGTTCAGCTCTTTTTTCTGATCCGACAAACCGCTTGCCATCGCGACCAGCATATCGTTGGTGCTCGTGTCGCCGTCGACGGTAATCATATTGAACGTGTCGTCGGTCGTCCGTCGAAGCAGCTTATGTAACGATTCGCTTCCGATCTTCGCATCCGTCGTCACAAAGGCCAGCATGGTCGCCATGTTCGGATGAATCATGCCCGATCCTTTGGCCGCGCCTGCGATTACGACGGGCTTGCCATCGATCTGCACGGTGACGCATAGTTCTTTTTTCACCAGGTCGGTCGTGAGGATCGATTGGCTGAACTGCTCACCGCCGTCGGCTTCGCTGCTCAATGCGCCGGAAAGTCGGGCAATGCCGTCGCGCACCCGATCCATTTTCAGATTTTCGCCAATAACGCCTGTGGAAGCCACCGCTACGTCATCTGCGCTGACGCCGAAGCTCTCAGCTGCAAGTGCGCGCATTTCGTAAGCATCGGCGTCGCCCTGCTTGCCCGTGCATGCGTTCGCGTTGCCGCTGTTGACGATAACCGCACGCAGCACGCCGTTTGCCAAGCTTTCCCGCGTCGTTTGCAGGGGAGCCGCTTGGAAAATATTCGTCGTGTATACCGCCGCAGCCGCCGCAGGCACCTCGCATACAATCGCGCCGATATCGTTTCTTTCCGTTTTCTTCAGTCCACAATGCAGACCTGCCGCTTGGAATCCGCGCGGAGTGATAATCGAACCGCCTTCGACGACGGTATAAGAAGGAACTGCCATGAGACGCTTCCGCCTTTCGCTATATACTCATTATATTTTCGAAAATCAAGGATACATCGGAATAAAGTTCAAACCCGTCGCCTCGTCCCAGCCCATCGCCAAGTTGAGGTTCTGAATGGCTTGCCCGGCTGCGCCTTTGACCATGTTATCGATCGCCGACACGATGGTTACGCGCCCGGTCCGCTCATCCACCGAAAAACCGATATCGCAATAATTCGAGCCCGAGACCTCTTTGGTCGCCGGCAGAACGCCATTTTCCCGGATACGCACGAACGGTCTGTCTTTATAGAAGCTTCGATACAAATCGATAAAGTCCTGCGTCGTTTTCGATCCGTTTACCGATGCGTACATCGTGCTGAGAATGCCGCGCGTCATCGGGATCAAGTGTGTAGTGAACGTAACGACGACCTCGCTGCCTGCCGCATCGCTGAGCACCTGCTCGATTTCCGGAATATGCTGATGCGCGTTCACTTTGTAAGCTTTCACGCTCTCGTTGATTTCGCTGTAGTGCGTGCCGAGTCCGACCCCGCGTCCCGCGCCGGACACACCGGTTTTCGCGTCGATGATCAGGGTAGCCGGGTCGATCCAACCTTCCTTGACCGCCGGAATCAAACCCAGCAGCGTCGCCGTCGGGAAGCAGCCCGGATTGGAGATGACCGACTGCCCGGCTACGGAATCTCCGTACACGTCGCTCAGGCCGTATACGGCCTTTGCCAGAATGTCCTGCGACGCGGGGGCGCGCTTGTACCATTTCTCGTAAACGGCTCCGTCTTTCAGACGAAGATCGCCCGATAGGTCAATGACTTTCAACCCCTGCTCCAGCAGCTTCGGCGTCAGTTCGGAACTGACTCCGGCCGGGGTGGCCAGGAAGACGACATCGGCCTTTTCCTTGATCACCGCAGGTTCGATGGCCGTGAGTTCCAGTTCGATGATGTTCGTCAAATGAGGGAAACTTGCGCTCAATGGCGTGCCGCTGTTCGACGAAGATAAAACGCAGCTGACCTCCACCTGAGGATGCGCCTGCAACAAACGAATCAGTTCCGCTCCTCCATAGCCGGTCGCGCCGACGATTGCTGCTTTGATTGTACCGTTGTCCATGCTTCCTTACCTCCATCCGCACCGTTTTTTACGTATAATTCCGTGCATGTTTTCAAAATAATATGTATTATTATACGTTCGGCATCATATAAATACAACCTCTCCAGGAAAAGTTCACATTCTATGTGATAGGTCCATTTAATCTTTAACCCCTCCGGGCAAAAAGATTAAATGAACCCGAGCTAAGCGACAACCTTTTGCTCTATATTTTTGATCTATTCTTTTAATCCCTAAATAAGAACAAATGTTCCTTTTTACACTTATAAAGTTTATACTACTTATATAAGAAAAAGACCAAGCGCACACTCGACCCAGGCGCGATCTTCTATCGAACATCTAAACAGAGAAAGGAAGATCGAGGCATGCCACCAAATCGAAAAAATGAATTTCACCATCCCTACGACAAAGCCTATAAAATATTGCTATCCAATCGGGCGATGTTCGCGACTTTACTTCATCACTTCGTTCCAGGCGATTGGGTGAAAAAGTTGGATATTGACACCTTAATCAGGGTCGACAAGTCGTATGTTTTGAGCGATTATAAAGAAAAAGAAGCAGACCTCGTTTATCGAGCGCAATTGAACGGACAAGAGTTTTACTTTTATGTACTGCTGGAACTTCAATCCAGGGTCGATTTCCAAATGCCGCATCGGTTATTAACGTACATGACGGAGATTTGGCGAGATGCGCAAAATAATACTCCGCAGTTCGAGAAGCGCCGAAAAAGCTATAAACTCCCTGCCATTGTTCCGATCGTTTTATATAATGGCAACGCAAAATGGACAGCGGTTCGTTCTTTTCGGGAAATGCTGGAGGGAGAACACCATTTTGGTGCAGAATTGCTTAATTTTCGTTATGTGCTCCTGGATGTGAAGAGGCTGGATGCGCAACAGTTAGAGGAAATGGAGAATTTGATCGGACTTGTTTTTCTTGTTGAGCAAAATCCGGGAGCCGTACCTTTTACCAATCGTTTGAGGAAGTCGAGTCAGATGTTGAAAAGGTTGAATCCGGAGCTTTTTCAACTATTCAAGGCCTGGTTCAAAATGACGAATCCCAAAGAAACAGAAAAAATCGGTCATATTCTCGACGAATACGAACATCCGAAAGGAGTAGATACCATGATTTCGAATCTGACAAAAGCACTTCGGGATGAGTATTATGAAATGCGGCGAAAAGGTCTGGAAGACGGGATGGCGGAAGGGCTCGCTGAAGGACGTGTTGAAGGACGTGTTGAAGGAGAAGCTGCCGCTAGTTTGAAAATCGCGCGTAATCTGCTGAAAGAAGGCATGAGCACCGTTCAAGTCGCGCGTTTGACAGGCTTGAGCCTAAGCGATGTGGAAGGATTAGAGAAAGAGAAGCCGTCTTGATTGATGCTGCACTGTTTTATGATCAAAAGAGCCGCTTTTCAGATCTAACGACCTGAAAAGCGGCTCTCTTTTTTTAAGAAGAATCACATCTGAATCTTAAACCCTTTACCCAACACTTCCTGCGCGTTGCTGATCACGACAAAAGCTTCCGGGTCGACGGAGCGTACCAATGTCTTCAACCGACTCGTCTCGCTCTGCCCGATGACGACCATCAAGACGGGACGAGATTCGCCCGTATAGCCGCCTTTGCCTGTCAATTCGGTCAGACCGCGGTCGAGATCTTTCAGAATGACCTGTGTGAGCTCTTCGCGTTTATCCGTAATGATATAGGCCACTTTCGTATAACCGAGGCCCATTTCTACGGCATCGATCACTTTTCCGGTAACGTACAGGCCGATCAGCGCGTACAGCGCATTTTCTAGCGAAAGGGTAAAACCTGCGAGCATAATGACCGAACCGTCGACCAGCATGACGCAGAGCGATAAGCTCAGCCCCGTGAATTTTTGCAGCAGCTGCGCCACGATGGACAATCCCCCTGTTGATCCGCGCCCGCGAAAAACAAGTCCAAGACCCAATCCCACCCCGATACCGCCGTATAGCGCTCCGAGCAGCGGATTGGTGGTCGAGATCGGCCAATCGCGCGTGACGTAGATGAACAAAGGCAAACAAATGGTGCCGATCAATGTACGCGCACCGTACTTTTTGCCGAGAAAAACGACGCCTGCAACAAACAACGGAATATTGAATATCCATTGGGTGAACGCCGGCTCGAACCCGAACCATTCTTTGATGATGATCGACAAACCCGACACGCCGCCAGATGCGATCTGATTGGGTAACAAGAACAGATTAAACGCGAGCGCCGTAATAAAAGCCCCTACGATAATCAGCACCGCGTCCAGCGCATTGCGTTGGGTACCGTCGATCGGGACCAGCGGCTTTCTGCCGCCTTTACTTGTTTTCATCGTTCGCGTTTACTCCGTTTCGATCTTCAGTTGGCTGCGCAGGTAAGCATCAACGAATCCGTCCAGATCTCCGTCCATCACTGCGCCGATGTTTCCGGTCTCGTGCGACGTACGGTGGTCTTTAACCATGCTGTACGGGTGGAACACATACGAACGGATTTGGCTGCCCCAGCCGATCTCCGACTGTTCGCCGCGAATTTCCGCCAACTGCTGCTTTTGTTCTTCGATCTTGCGCTCATAAAGCTTGGAACGCAGCATCGTCATCGCACGTTCGCGGTTCTTGATCTGCGAACGTTCATTTTGACAGGTCACGACGACACCTGTCGGAATATGCGTAATCCGTACAGCGGAGTCGGTCGTATTGATGTGCTGACCGCCGGCGCCGCTGGCACGGTACGTGTCGATCTTCAAATCTTCGGTACGAATCTCGATATCGATCGTATCGTCGATTTCCGGTACGACGTCACAAGACACGAACGACGTATGACGTCTGCCCGACGAATCGAACGGCGAGATGCGAACCAGACGGTGTACGCCTTTTTCCGCTTTCAGATAGCCGTAAGCATTGTAGCCTTTGATCAGCAGCGTAACGCTTTTGATTCCCGCTTCGTCGCCCGGCAGATAATCGAGCGTTTCCACTTTGAAGCCCCGTTTTTCCGCCCACCGTCTATACATACGAAACAGCATTTCTCCCCAGTCCTGCGACTCCGTACCGCCTGCACCCGGGTGCAGCTCCAGGATCGCGTTAAGCTTATCGTACGGTTCGCTGAGCAGCAATTGAAGCTCGAATTCGTTGACCCGCTTCACGAGATCTTCAATACTTCCTGCGACTTCATTCGCCATATCCTGGTCGTCTTCTTCGTCGGCCAGTTCGGCCATCAGCGCGGCATCGTCGTAATCCTGTTGAAGCTTCGCATACTGGTCGACCGAACCTTTGACGGCATTCATTTCGGCAATCACCGCTTGGGCTTTATCGTTATCGTCCCAAAAATCCGGTGCGGACATTTTCTCTTCGAAGTTGGAGATCAGCTCTTGCTTCAGATCTAAGTCAAAGAGACCCCCTAAGGTTGGTTAATTTCTGTGCCATTTCGCGCAGATCCTGCTTGACTGACGGATCGATCATGTGTCGTCACCTCTTCTATAGTATGGGAAATCATAAACCGTCTTCCTTTTTAGCACCTTAGACAGCCTTGCGGCCCGATCCCGGAAGTTGCCTCCTGGAACCGGGCCGTTACCTGATGGTCTTTGAAAGGTGTTTACCGCAGCCTTAGCGTTGAGCGCGGCGCTCTTTGCGGGAAGCCTTTTTCTCCGGTGTCGGGCTGTTCGTGCTAATCTTCTTCTCATCGATAACCGCTTCACGCTGCTGGTTCGATTCGACGCGCGCTTTCATGATGTACGTCGCAACCTCTTCCTGAATGCTGGCGATCATCTGGTTGAACATTTCGTAGCCTTCGAATTGGTACTCGCGCAGAGGGTCCGTACCGCCGTAAGCACGCAGGTGGATACCTTGACGCAGTTGATCCATTGCGTCGATATGGTCCATCCATTTGCGGTCAACCGCGCGCAGCGCGATAACTTTTTCGAATTCGCGAACCATCGCTTCTCCGAGCGAAGCTTCACGTTCGTCATACCGCTGCTGAACTTTATCGTACAGATACTCCGTGATTTCAACGGCTTCTTTGCCCCACAGTTCATCACGGGTGATTTCGCCTTCTTCAAGCAGCTTGGCATTGATGTAGTCCGCTACTTCTTGAAGCTCCCAGTTTTCCGGAATATCGTCGCCGGTATGCGCTTCGACGATCCGTTCGATGGTGCCGCGGATCATGTCGAGCACGATCTGCTTCACGTTGTCGGCTTCAAGCAGTTCCATACGCTGTTTGTAAATAACGCCGCGCTGTTGGTTCATCACGTCATCGTATTGGAGAACGACTTTGCGCGTATCGAAATTGTTGCCTTCGACGCGCTTCTGAGCGGATTCCACGGCACGCGTGATCATGCGGCTTTCGATCGGCTGGTCTTCTTCGAAGCCCAAACGTTCCATCATGTTTAGCACGTTGTCCGCGCCGAAACGCTTCATCAATTCGTCGCCGAGCGACAAGTAAAACTGCGTCGAACCCGGGTCGCCTTGACGTCCCGCGCGGCCGCGAAGCTGATTATCGATCCGGCGCGATTCGTGGCGCTCCGTGCCGATGATATGCAGGCCGCCGACGTCGTGCACGCCTTCGCCCAACATAATATCCGTACCGCGTCCGGCCATATTGGTTGCGATCGTGACCGAACCGGCTTGACCGGCGCTGGAGATAATCTCCGCTTCTTCGGCATGATATTTTGCGTTCAGCACTTGGTGACGGATGCCTTTTTTCTTCAGCATTTCCGATAGCACTTCGGAGTTTTCGATCGAAACCGTACCGACCAGAATCGGCTGGTTTTTAGCGTGACGCTCTTCGATCTCGGCTACCACTGCGCGGAATTTGCTGGCTACGCTCTTATAGACGACGTCCGGCGCATCGACACGTTGGTTCGGACGGTTCGTCGGTACTTGAAGAACTTCAAGCCCGTAGATCTTTTTGAACTCTTCTTCCTCCGTTTTGGCCGTACCGGTCATGCCGGCCAGCTTGCGGTACATACGGAAATAGTTTTGGAACGTGATCGTCGCAAGCGTCATGCTTTCGTTTTGAACCGTGATGCCTTCTTTCGCTTCGATCGCTTGGTGGAGACCGTCGCTGTAACGGCGTCCCGCCATCAGGCGGCCAGTGAATTCGTCGACAATCACGACTTCGTCTTCGACCACGACGTAGTCCACATCGCGGCGCATGATCACGTTGGCTTTCAGCGCTTGAACGATATGGTGGTTCAGCAGGACATGCTTCTGATCATACAGGTTGTCGATACCGAAATCGCGTTCCGCTTTCGCGGCGCCTTTATCGGAGATCGACACGGCTTTGACCTTAATATCAACCGTGTAATCCTCTTCCGCCTGCAGACGCTTGACGAAGCGATCCGCGAGGAAATACAGTTCCGTCGATTTTTGCGCTTGACCGGAGATGATCAGAGGCGTACGCGCTTCGTCGACGAGAATGGAGTCCACTTCGTCAATGATGCAGAAATAGAGCGGACGTTGAACCATCTGCTCTTTGTACAACACCATGTTGTCGCGCAGATAGTCGAATCCGTACTCGTTGTTCGTTCCGTACGTGATATCGCAGCCGTAAGCTTCCTGCTTTTGCGCGTGTTCCATGCCGCTCAGGTTCAGACCGACGGTCATACCCAGGAAGTTATAGACTTGAGCCATTTCTTCGCTGTCGCGCTGAGCCAAATAGTCGTTGACCGTAACGACGTGCACGCCCTGGCCCGCGAGTGCATTCAAATAAACGGGAAGGGTGCCGACCAACGTCTTGCCTTCCCCTGTTTTCATTTCCGCGATTCGGCCGTTATGCAGAGCGATGCCGCCGACCAACTGAACGTCGTAATGGCGCTTGCCGAGCGTACGCTTCGACGCTTCGCGCGTCGTTGCGAAAGCTTCCGGCAGCAGGCTGTCAATCGATTCTCCCTTAGCTAAACGCTCGCGGAATTCGACCGTTTTATTCTTGAGCTGCTCGTCCGTGAGTTTTTCGAAATCGGGTTCCATTTTATTGATGATGTCAACGGTACGCATGAACTTTTTGACGTCACGTTCGTTCATATCCCCGAAGATTTTTTTGACAAGTCCTAACATGTTGTGCCCCTTTCGTGCAAAACGGATGGTTTGCCTAAATTGTACCAGCTTGAGCGGACACGGGCAACCGCGTAAGCGCCCACCCAGCAAGGATCCGTAAAACTTCTCAACATATTATATACGCAGAAAGAGCCTTATCCGGTGCGGATAAGACTCTTTTTCTTCAAAATTCGTGATTTTTTTGTGAAAGCGAGTCGTTATTCCTGCTCGATCAGGCCGTATTTGCCGTCGTTACGACGATATACAACGTTAACCGTTTCAGATTCGATATTGGAAAATACGAAGAAGTTGTGGCCAATCATGTTCATTTGCAGGATTGCTTCTTCGACATCCATCGGTTTCAGCAGGAAACGCTTGTTGCGCACAACCTGGAGTTCATCCTCTTCTTCATCCGTGGATGGAGAAACGGAAGCATTGGCGCCTTCGTCCACGAAAAGTCCCTTGAGACTTTCGTCTTGACGGAATCTGCGGTTCATTTTGGTCTTGTGCTTACGAATCTGACGTTCCAGCTTCGACAATACCGAATCGATCGACGTGTACATATCGTCACTGCGATCTTCGGCGCGAAGGAACACGCCGCCGGGAAGAGGAATCGTCACCTCGACCTTGTGAATGCCTCTTGTCACGCTGAGCGTAACGGCACCCTCCGTAGCCGGGGGAATATCGAAGTACTTTTCAAGTCGGCTGAGTCTCTTATCGATATAATCTCTCAGAGCATCAGTAACCTCAATTTGTTGTCCTCGAATCGCAAAATCCATAGGGCACTCCTCCTTATGTCACCATTATAACACAGCGTTAACGCCGAGTAAAAAGAGTGTTAACGTTTTGTGCGAAAAACGATTTTTCCGGCGCGGATCGCCTGGCCGAAAATCGTTGTTAGGTTCAATTAACCGAAAAGGAAGAAGGGAAAACGCCTTTTGTTAAATAACTGGCTCGCTTGAATGATTGCTTGATGCTTAAACGGATCAGCATAAGCCTCAGACTTCTGCTCGGTCATCGGATTCCGGTAAAAACACGATAGGTAGGCGAACGTATTTATTTATAAAGAGAATTTCCGAGTCTTACGTTATCTTGGAGACACGACCCCAATCTTCGCGCAAACGGAATACGGAAAGAAGAAAAACCTTGCTTCCGATCCGGTATCGGAATCCAAAGCAAGGTTAAGAATCCATGAATTTTTTAACGATTTTTCACCGAAGCTCTGCGTCTTAGCGACAATCCGAACAGGATAAGTCCGATTCCGGCAAACAGATAAGGCAATTTGCTTTCTTCGCCCGTCTGAGGCAGCATAGGAACGTCCTGCGGAACGTCGGTATCGTCATTCGGCACTACCGTTCCCGGTACCACCGTACCCGGAACGACGGGAGGCGTGCCTTGCGGAACGTCGCCGTCCGGCACGTAGAATTCCGGTTCGCCCGGAACGACCGGCGGAACGCCCTGCGGGATCGGATCGACGGGCACCGGAATTTCGGGATCTTCCGAAGGCGTTACAGGCTGCTCCGGCAAAACCGGTTGAGTCGGCACTTGAGGCGGTCCCTGCGGCGTATTCTCGTCCGGAACTTCGATTCCCGGTTCCGACGGCTGAGGCTGCTCCGGCTCGTTGTCCGTCGGCGTAACGGGCTGGGTCGGCGGCTCGGTCGGTCCTTGCGGAATGTCTTCGTCAGGCACTTGAACGACAGGCGGTTCGGTCGGCGGCGTTGTCGTCGTTGGCGTGCCCGGATCCGTCGGCGGCGTCGTTGGCGTGCCTGGTTCCGTCGGCGGCGTCGTTGGCGTGCCTGGTTCCGTCGGCGGCGTCGTTGGCGTGCCTGGTTCCGTCGGCGGCGTCGTTGGCGTGCCTGGTTCCGTCGGCGGCGTCGTTGGCGTGCCT
>JAAIGF010083291.1_pt1 | contig 95040 bp, 84 predicted proteins | sample 6487441 | NCBI WGS metagenome assembly JAAIGF01 (sample SAMN13974129, study PRJNA590717) | phyllosphere metagenome | biome: pepper field; feature: multiple bacterial spot infested pepper fields; material: pepper leaves; isolation source: leaves from pepper fields | host: Capsicum annuum ... | reverse complement strand
TTCAGTAGCACAGGCAGACAACGGCAGGGCAAGCAGCAATGCAGATAGGACGAGCTTTGCTTTTGCAGTAGGATATAACATGCTGTTCCTCCTTTGGCTCTTTTTCCGTTTTTACCCAATACCTGTAGGCGGTAAAAGGATGATTGTAAAATAAACCGGGATTCACGAGGTTTATTTTTAATTATTTTGGGAAAAGGAATGGGATAGAACAATAAGCGGAAGAAAGAAAATGATATTCATTGTCTAATAGAATTTGATACTCATGTGCAAGGGGGGGAATAAATCGAAGCGGTCCAGCCAAGGCGTAGAGGAGAGAATTGACATGCCAAATAGCCGAAGATGAACTCCGGCTACAGGCTTTTTTATTACTTTTGCGATACAAGCAACGACTATTGAATACAGTTACGGCAATTAACTACGCATAGCTTCCAGCTTGCTCTTGCTCTTGCTCTTGCTCTTGCTCTTGCTCGATAAATCATGAATCACTACAGCACGAATGTTTCATAAAATCGGACTAAACGCCAGCATTGGCTAGAGAATCTCTGCTTACTTAATCACAACATACGGCAGATCAACCAGCTTCGCATACGTTACGATCTGATCGGTCGTCAGGTTCAGTGATACAACCGTATGGTGACCGCCGCCATTTTCGATCCAAGCTCTTACGCCATCCTGGAAGTTCGGTTTTACACTCCACAGGACACGTGCTACAGGTAGCTTCGGTGCTGGAACGGTTGGCTCAAATGCAGATACTTCGTTAATCAGCAGCTTGTAGTGGTTGCCGAAGTGCGCCATGGATACAACCACACCTTCGCCAGCTTTACCGTCGAATACCAGACGTGCCGGGTCTTCACGATCGCCGATACCGAGCGGGGACACGACGATTTTCGGTTTGTTAGCCGCTAGAGATGGATCAACCTCTAACATATGCGATTGTAAAATCGCTTCCTGTCCTGCTGCCAGCTCATACGTGTAATCCTCCATAAAGCCCGTGTTCTGGTTATGGCTCATAATTTTGAGCAGGCGATCCAGTGCTGCCGTTTTCCAATCACCTTCACCAGCAAAGCCATAGCCCTGCGCCATCAGACGTTGTACGGCAAGACCTGGCAACTGCTTCATGCCATGCAGATCTTCAAAGTTCGTCGTGAACGCCGTATAACCGCCGCGCTCTAAGAAACGTTTGATCGCAATCTCATAGCTTGCCTGTACGCGTACACTCGCTTCCCATGCGCCATGCTCATAGCTACCATACTCGAAATCATACAATTCCTTATACTCTGCCATCAGTGCGTCGATCTCTTGCTCAGTAACATTGCCAATCTCCTGCACCAGATCGCCGATGCCAAAATAATCTACCGTCCAGCCAAATTGAATCTGCGCTTCAACCTTGTCGCCCTCTGTTACACCCACATTACGCATATTATCGCCAAAGCGTGCGACCTTGATGTTAAAGCTCTCATCGTACGCAGCCGCTACATCCATCCAATCGGCGATTTGTTGTTGTACTTCTGGACGCTCCCAGTAGCCGACAACGATCTTATTTTGCTTGCCTAGGCGTGCATTGATAAAGCCATACTCACGGTCGCCATGCGCTGCCTGATTGAGATTCATAAAGTCCATGTCGATCGTAGACCATGGAATGCTCTCATTAAATTGAGTCGCCAGATGTAGGAGTGGCTTTTGCAGCAGCTTGGTGCCACGAATCCACATTTTCGCCGGGGAGAAGGTGTGCATCCATGTGATGACACCTGCGACCTCATCGCGGTAGTTGATCTCCTTCATCACGCTCGTGATCGCATCCGCAGTTACCGCAAGCTCTTGCAGCACAAGCGGATACGGCAGTACGCCGCTCGCATTGAGTGCATCGGTAATTTTCTGTGCATTCGCCTTTACCTGTCCAAGTGCTTCTTCTCCGTACAAATGCTGGGAACCGACGACGAACCAGAATTGCTTCGCTGTTGTTGCTGTCATGAATACCATCCTCTTTTCTAATCATAGTGTTATCGCTTGCTTGCGTGTGTTGTACACAATCTCTACATATCCCTAAAGTCCAAATACATTGTATCGCTGGTTATGTTATTTCTGTCCGTAATACGCGTCCTTGCCATGCTTACGCAAATAGTGCTTATCCAGAATGCCCTGCGGCAATTCTTTGGCAAAATGGTTCAACTCGCGTGCGTACAGGTTCATTTTGCATACTTCTTCCAGCACGACGCTGTTCACGACTGCGGAATGCGCATCCTTACCCCATGTGAATGGAGCATGTCCATGCAGGAGTACCGCCGGAATTGCCATCACATCCAGTCCACGTTGCTCGAACGTCTCGATAATCACATTCCCAGTCTCCGCTTCATAACCACGGTCGATCTCTGCTTGCGTCAAGAAACGTGCACACGGAATCGCTCCATAAAAAGTATCCGCATGAGTTGTGCCCATCACAGGCACATCCAATCCCGCCTGCGCCCAGATCGTCGCCCATGTCGAATGGGTATGTACGATACCGCCGATCTGTTCATAATGCTTGTACAGCACCGCATGGGTCGCTGTATCTGAAGATGGACGCATCTCGCCTTCCACCACATTGCCATCCAGATCGACGACAACCATATCGCTCGGCTTCATCTTTTCGTAGCTCACACCGCTTGGCTTGATAACGAACAATCCACTCTCCCGATCGACCGCGCTCGCATTGCCCCATGTGAACTTGACCAAGCCGTGCTTCGGTAGCTCCAGATTCGCTTCATAGACCTGCTCTTTCAGTTGCTCTAGCATTCTCGTCCCCTCCGTTTCAGCTCAGATGTTCAACAGCCGCATGTTCAATCGCAAGCCCGCGGCGATACCGCTCGATAAATTTACCAAATCCGTCCACATCCGCCGCATCCGGCTCCATACGCTCTGCCGATACACCGCTAAATACATGCTGTTCCAGATAATCCGCAAGCAACTGCCCTTGCTCACGCTGAATACGGTAGGCAGCGAGTAGGGCCATTCCCCATGCGCCGCCTTCACCTGCGGTCGACATGACCGATACCGGCACATCCAGCGCTGCTGCTACGATACGTTGCCCTACCACTGGTGTCTTGAACAGCCCCCCATGTGCCAGCACGCTATCAATCGCAACTTGCTCCTGCTCCGTCAAAATGTCCATCCCCAGCTTGAGTGCGCCAAACGCGGTGAACAGATGCGTGCGCATAAAGTTCGCCAGTGTGAAGTTACTTTCTGGCGTACGGACGAATAATGGACGTCCATGCTCCAAGCCGGTAATATTTTCACCCGAATAATAGCCATAACTGAGTAAGCCGCCGCCATCTGGATCAGCTTCCAGTGCCTTGTTCAACAGCACGCTGAATAGCTTGGCAGAATCGCTCTCATATCCCATCGCTACAGCAAACTCCCGGAATAGCCCCATCCATGCGTTCAGATCGCTGGAGCAGTTATTGGCGTGCACCATGCCGACCGGACTGCCATCTGGCGTAGTCACCATATCAATCTCTGGATATACCTTGGATAGCTCATGTTCCAGTACGATCATTGCAAATACCGATGTACCTACCGAGATATTCCCTGTCCGCTTACGCACACTATTCGTCGCTACCATTCCCGTACCGGCATCACCTTCCGGTGGGCAAAATGGAATCCCGCTCTGCAAATCCCCATCTGGATCAAGCAGCTTGGCTCCTGCTTCCGTTAGGACGCCTGCTTCTTCACCCGCCAGACGAATCGTCGGCAGTAGCTGACCGAGCTTCCACGGATAGCCTTTGCTAGCTATATGCTCATCAAATTGCTGCACCATCGCCGGATGATAGCTATGACTGGAATCCTCAATCGGGAACATGCCCGATGCGTCTCCAATACCGATCACACGCTCTCCAGTTAACAGTTCGTGGATATAACCAGACAGTGTATTGATCGAAGCGATCTCCACCACATGCGGTTCATCATTTAGAATTGCCTGATACAGATGCGAAATGCTCCAACGCTCTGGAATATTGAATCCGAATCGTTCGGTCAACTCGCGTGCCGCTGCACCAGTCGTGGAATTGCGCCATGTACGGAAAGGAACGAGCAAATCGCCTTTGGCATCCAGCGCAATATAGCCGTGCATCATCGCAGAGAAGCCGATCGAACCTGTGCGATTCAATGTGACGCCATATTGCTGCTGTACATCTTGCTTCAGTTCACGATAAGCCGTCTGCATGCCCTCGATAATCATCTGCTGGTCATATGTCCAGTAGCCGCCTTTCAGCTGGTTCTCCCATTCATAACTGCCCGATGCAATCGTCTCAAAGCGCTCATCAATCAGTACCGCCTTAATGCGAGTCGATCCGAATTCGATCCCCAGTGAGGTCGATCCGCTCACGATGGCATTCGCTATATCGTTGTGGCTCATGATCATTGGACTCCTTTCGCTAATCCCGTTTTCGTCTTGGATAGGGTAAAGTGAATACTGCGTTATACCTGTATGCTATGAATGCAAAGTAGATGTGTGGTGAATGGTATGGAGCGCTACTATTTAGTGTGCTGCGAGCTTTTATATTTGAAGCCACACAGCGATATTCATCACAACCTCGTCAAATTAATTCTAAAAAGAATACGCTTTCTTTTTACAAGATGATTTCAGTATAGATATTGTACGTACATTTGTCAATTTAGATTGAGATTCATCTATACAAGTTACATACAACTTGGGAGAAGTTATTTTTTAAGCGTTATAATTAGATTGTAGGTGTATAGTTCAGAAGCTATTTTCATGTCACTATCGTTTGTTCTATCTGCTTATTATTAGAGCAGAACCAACATGTACGTACAAGTATGTAAAACAAAATATCTGCTACATCTAGATCATAGAACTTCCAGCTATGGAGGTAACACCTACATGACCATACAATTCGCTTCGTCATTCACAATAAGCCTGTAGCCTAGCACATAAAAACGACCTGCAAACACTACATGAACACAGCAAAAAGACCACACCCGTAGATGCAGTCCTCTCCTTTGTTGTGAACTCTTACGAAATATGGCTATAAGCAAAGTGGTGCTCCTCTCTGCTTATGCCCTCGTCGACATATTCAATCTGCAACGCTCCAGCGTTCAATAAAGTTCAGCACACTTAATCCAGTTCACCTGACTGCAAAGCTTCCATCAGCACTTTTGCCTCACCATGCTCTGGCTCCACTTGCAGCAAGCTTTCCAGATAATCACTTGCTAGCTCTAGCTCACCCAGCTCCAGACAACAGATTGCCAGGCAGTAAAACACCGTCGGCAGTACTTCCTCCTGCTCCTCTGCAACCGACTGCTCCAGATAACGCTTCGCATCTGTATATTGCTCCATCTCAAATAGCACCAGTCCCGTATCCAGCGCCAGATCATATCGCTGTGCCATCGTGTAATGAGACGACCACATCCGCTCGATGCCATATAACAGATCCCGATATTCCTCATCGCTTGCATCCGGCAATAGCTCAGATATACGCTCCGTACTCTGAATGAAAAATTCCACATCATATCGACCAAGCCGCCAAAACGCCAATAATTCCGGCATTTCTAGCTCATCTACTCGCTCATCCATCCCATGCTTGAGCGTATAAAATTCATCCGGTCCAAAGCTCGCTACCGAACGATCATAGGCAAGCCGTACACCAGAGTATTTGCGTGGCTCTGCTACATGGAGCATACAGCCTACATTGATCCCATTATAATGATGCGGCGGGAATAGAATATGCGCCCCTTGCTGCTCTAGCACATATCCAATCGCATGATAATTCGCATTCAGTGAAAATCCACCGCCACCATTAAGCGTTAGCTCTGGCGGTTCTTCCAGTCGCCAGCTTTCCAGCAGATGCTCACCTTTATCCGCCGTAATCAGGACAAAGCCCGCATTGGATAGAGCATTTAAGCGCTCCAAGCAATGGATACTGACAAAAGGTAACAGCACATGTGCCTCATCCAACTCTTCCCGATACAGCGTCAATAGAGCTGCATACTTATGCTGCGGCTGTTCATACTCTGGCGCATGACGATACGTATAGCTCAGTCCGGTATAACGTGTACCGAAGCGATCTACATCTGCCGCCCTATCCACGTCGGATGTACCCTTCTGCTCGTCGCTCTGTATAGATTCAGCTGAATCCGCTGTGGTCAGCTCGATATCCGCTTCATATACTTTTCCATGATCCAGACGAATAAGCTCCTGTGGTAAGCTATCGAAAAAGTAATTGGCAACAAGTACAATCGGCTCATTTAGCGCACCTGCACGTAGCGTATGTCCGCTCACAGCAAGCTTCAGCTCCGTATCAGACAACGCATCAAAGCGAGCAAAGTCCAGTACCCCTTGTGCCACAAAGGATTGTAAAGCTGGATGACGCTGCCATGCCGCTACATTTTCCGCTGCCAGATCGGTCATTACATAGCAAAATGTCGGCAAGTCGTCCACCACATGATCTCGTACACGGCATAGCTCATGCAGCAAATGTCCTGCTAATCGCCCAGCACCCGCACCAATTTCCACGATATATATCGTTTCCTGCGCGCCCCCCTGCTGACGCCGATCCAGCAAAAAAGCAACGATCATATCCGCATATGCCGATGCAATCATCGGATTGCTGGTCACATATTGCGGCACCTGGTCATTGCGCCACGCATCTAACCCCTGCACTTCATAATATTCACGCAATAGCTCCCAGATCGGAGCCTCGCTAAAGCGATATCGTTTTGGATCGTTTGAATTACTACCTATATCAGTCATATCGTAAGTCCTGCTTTCTTCAAAATAAGTCGTTATACATTCAGCTCTGCCTGTATGATTCTCTACCCATCATACTACAAACCGCCGATGTGCCATATTCGTTATTGTATTTGCAAAAATACGCTACAGAAATACAATAACGTCCATATATGCCAAACAGGTAGCCTCTTGCTCAGGGCTACCTGTTGGTTGGAGTATGACTATGCTCTTATTTCGATTCTATACTGTATTGCTTTCGATACAGCATGGTTCCAAAATTGGGATGCGTTCATGTTCATCCTGTAAGTCTGCACCATGTTCTTAGAAATATACTTACTAGAAATCACTTCATCGACCTGCGGATCACTCGTTATACCCCAGCCCACACATCTTTCGCATAGCGTCCTTGCTGTACAAGTTGATCCAACCAGAGTGCGGCTTCCTGTTCATCCTTGCCATAGCGTTCACGATACGCGGCACATAGCGCTTGCTCCACATCCGGTGCCATCCGTGTACCATCTCCGCAGATGTATAGCATGCCTCCGCGTTCATTCAGCACATCCATAATCTTGTCAGCATGCCCTGCCATCAGATGCTGGACATACGTTTTCTCTCGCTCGCTCTCGCGGGAGAAGGCGGTATGCAAGGTGACGATTCCTTGCTGAGCATACTGTTCCAGCTCATCTCGGTATAAGAAATCATTCGCATTCCGGCAGCCAAAGTACAGATGCGCTTCGCCGAGTGCCTGCCCTTCCTGCTGTAGTGCATCTCTTGCCTGTAAAAATCCTCGGAAGGGTGCAATACCTGTACCCGGACCAACCATAATAATCGGCACCTGCGGATCGGCTGGAAGCTGGAAGCCGGATTCCGGTGTACGTACAAATACAAGTAGCTGCTCCTGAGGTGCTCTTGTCGCCAGATAGTTGGAAGCAACCCCTTTATACTGACCTATCCCGGAACGTGCAGGTGCATCGACTACAGCGACAGTAATACTCAGCCGATCCGGGGACTGCTTCGGTGAACTGGAGATCGAATAATATCTTGGCTTGAGTGCCGATGACAATTCAAGAAAGCGTTCAAATGGCAGTTCACATGCCATATATTTTTCTAACAAATCAAGCATCATTACGCGCTTGTACAGCACTTCACGATAGTATGCTTCCTCTTGCAGCAGCTGCTCTAATTCCTTCTTGTGTGGCGGACAGACGGTGTGCGCTGCCAGTTCACGCAGCTGTGCACGGCTGACTGGCTCCTGTAGCTCGATGCTAGATGCTAGTAGCTCCTGCAATTGCACCGGCTGATCCAGCGGTAGATGCCCGGCGCTCCACCCGTTCGCGCTCAGTACGACCTGGTCACTGCTCTGTAGACCGAAGCGGCGTAGCACACGCTCTACTAGATGTGCCGGATTCTGGGGCAATACGCCCAGATGATCGCCCTCATGGTATTCCATATTTTCTGCTAGTTGTAGCTCGATATGACGTGTACTGCGTCCAGTTCCAGCATGCTGTAATTCACGATTATCCAGTACGGTTGCATATACCGCTTCATAAGAAGAAGCGAGCGGCTCGCTTGCTACGTGACTTACAAACTGTAGACGGAGTGCTGGACGCTCCTGCTCCGCATCCCGATTGAATCGCAGATCGAATGCGTCGATCGCATCTGCCCACATCGTCTGCTTCCAGTCTTCAAGCTGCTTTTCAAAATCCCCACTCGCATCGCCTTCACCACGAGCAGAGAAGCGGACAGCGCCCTTTTTCTCCATTTGTTCGTCGATCTGGCGTGGCACCTGCTGATACGTACTCGCCCAGTTCCGATCGCCGCAGCCAAACACGGAATACGTTACCCCTTCTAGCTCTCCATCCTCCAGATGATCCAACCACTGTAGAAACTGTAGGGCATTCGTCGTGGGCTTGCCGTTGTACGAGGATGCTACGATCAGCAGTGCGCCTTCGCGCGGAAGCTTGCCTACCCGATCATTTAGCGATGCCACTTCACTACGCACACCGTGTAGACTTGCGGTATCTGCAAGGGAGTGGGCAATTGACTGTGACGTTCCCATGTTCGAGCCGTATAGTACCAGTAATGGACGGTCATTTAGTCCGCTTAATGCACCTTGCTGTACCTCCGCCTGCTCGTTGGATTGATCCAGCTTGTCTACAGTAGTCACATGTTGTGCACCTGTAGCGGCTAGTGCTGGAATATGGTCACCGCGACGCTTCACTCGAATCGTAAAATGATCCGGCTTGAGCGTTAGCGTCTGCTTGATCTTGAGCTGGTACTCTCCGTTAAAGGACAGATCAAAATGCTTCAACATCATCCCCATGACGAGCACGGCTTCATGAAGTGCAAACTGCATACCGATACATGCACGCTGTCCATTACCGAACGGCTTGTACGCATGAGTCGGAATCGCAGCCGGATCAGCAAAGCGCTCTGGCTTGAACTGCTCGGCATCCTCACCCCATGCTTCTTTATCCCGGTGCAGCTCAGGCAGTACGATACGAATCTCATCGCCTTTGGCAATCGGATACTTGCCACCGATTACGGTGTCTTCTTTGGCATATAGACCGATGCCAGGCGCGGTTGGCCATAGTCTCAGCGCTTCATTTAGCACCATGCGTATATACGGTAGCTGTAGCACTTCCTGATACGTCGGCACATCGCCAGTGATAACACGTTCGGCTTCTTCTCTCGCCTTTTCCAGTGCAGATGGATTTTGCATCAGGAAGTACGTAGCGAACGATAACAGTCCACTCGTGGTTTCATGACCTGCGATCAGGAATGTGATCATCTGGTAGCGGATATTTTCGTTATCTAGCTTCTCGCCGGTTTCTGGATCGGCGGCATTTAGCATACGTGCGAGCAGATCGGTTTCGCCCTGATCCCCCTGCTGCTGGCGATCTGCAATAATTTTGTCCACGAGTGCAAACATGGATTCGATGTCCTGCTTGTACTGTTTGCGCTTGGCGACCATGAGCTTACTTTGCAGTGGCAGGCGGCTGATTGAGTGCATCGCCTCATCTAGCGCACGTACCATACTTCCAATAAACGGATTGGCTTCCTCACGGTAAAAGCTATTGAATCGGTAGTTGAAGCCGCATAATCCAATCGTATCGAGCGTCAGCCGTGTCATATCCTCAGGTACATTAACCGTTTCATCCGGGTTGAGTCGTGCCCATTTCTGCACAAGCTGGAGCGCGATATCGGTCATCATATCGTGGTAGCCCTTCATCGCTTGCTGGCTAAAGGCAGGCATCAAAATGCTATGCGCTTTGCGCCAGTTCGGCTCTTCCGTGCGACTCGTAAACAGCCCATCTCCAGCAAAATCACGTACCTTTTCCAGTGCACCACCAATACTTTTATCAAAACGTTGCTCATCTTCCAGATCCTTCATGAGCTCTTGTCCGGTCACAATAATGACCGAGTGCCCACCCATATGTTCAAAACGGTAAATCGGGCCATATTGATGCGCCAGTTCACCTAGAGAAAGGGATGGCGTATCACGGTCAATCAGCGGAATGCTGCCCAGTGGGCCGTAGGTTTTGGACTCGGGAATTGATGTTTTGTTTTCCATGGTATTGTACCTCCTGAAGTTGAGATGACTTGACTGGGTGACTTGGTACAGGCTTGGTGATCAGGCAAACGGACACATGTAGTGTGAATAGTTACCAGTAGGCATGGTTTTATGGATGTACTACAGATTTAATTGACTCTTGCGCAAGCCTTGGTGGTTGCATGCACCACTCCGGGAAGGAATAAGGGGACGTCCTCGCGTGGAGCAGTGGGTTATTTTCAATGTTAGTTATTGGTCTGCCTAGGATAAACGTATGCCGGCATGGGTGTTGGCGATCCATTCACGTAGGGTTGTGGTGTTCCAGTTCAGTGTGGAATGGTCGTTGCCCATCGTTTGTTGTAGCATGCTGGCTAGGGTGAAGCCGGAAAAGTATTGTTTTAATAGGTCGTCTGCGTCTGCGAATACGTGGTGGAGGATTTCGACGCCTCGGTCGACGTAGGTTCCGTCGTGGAAGATGTTGCGGATGATGCCGCTATCTTCGTAAAGGGAAAGGTCGCCTTCCATTGCTTCGATCACGTGTAGCAGGGTGATGTCGCTTGCGTCGCGTCCTAAGGATAAGCCGCCGTTATTGCCGGGTACGGAACGGATAATGCCTTGGAGTACGAGCTTGCGTGTGATTTTGCGAAAATAGGAACGAGATACGCCCAGGATATCGCTTGCTCGGTCAGATGATAGTGGTACGCCATTTTCTTGAGTGGCGAGCAGGACGAGTACACAGATGGCTTGTTCCAAGCTTGGATTGAATTTCAATGGTAGAGCCTCCTTTGTTCTTGGGGCTGAGATGGGATGAATTGAGCTACCTTGCTATTGGCTGTAACAGGACTTTCATGCTGCTAACACTTTGAATTTGAAGTCCTCGTTGTGTACTTCTTGATCTATGCATACTTCCGTCAGTTTCCAGTGATCGAGTGAGTGGAGATCCGTCTCATTCGTTAACCTATTTCAAAGTGGATATTTGATATCCACAATGAATATTGTCTATCTATTGTAAAACTCCGTCGGACTACTTTTCAACTTTACGCTGGAGTAACCCCACAGAATGCAAAGAAAATAGCCCTTCTCCGTATGAGTTGGAGAAGGGCTATCGGTATTGCTGTGGTATCCAGACGAGGAGGTACTATTTATGATGTGCTAGGTGGTCTAGCGGGGAATACGATTAGGACTTCGTTGGTACTTCATCAATCAGTTTGGCTTGAATGAGCAAGCGTTGTACGAGTGCGGCTGTTTCTGCGCGACTCAGATGCTGAGTTGGTGCAAGTCCTTGGTTATTACCTTGAACAAGACCACTTTGTATCGCAGTAGCAACTGCGTCCTTCGCCCAGGAGGCTACAGAAGCATGGTCGGCATAAGCTGCCAGCACCGTTGCTGCGTCATTCGTTTGTGTGTTCAGATTCGCGATCTTCATCGCACGTGTGAGCATCATAAGTGCTTCTTGACGTGTGATGGTGCGATCTGGACCAAAGCTGCCATCGGCATAGCCTTGGATCAGTCCATAGTCTGCTGCTTTCGCAACAGCACCAGCATACCAATCGTTTGCGGTTACATCGTTAAACGTTGCGTTTCCGCTGTTGGTCGGCAGACCCAGTGCGCGTACCAGAATCGAAGCTAGTTCAGCGCGAGTTACATCTGCATTCGGATTGTAATGATCGGCATCGACTCCATTGACGATCATACGAGAGGCCATATTGTTGACAGCTTGCTCCGACCATTTACCACTCACATCAGCAAATGTTTTTGGATGCCAGATCAACGAATAGTCGCTGTTGGTCAAGCTGTTAATCACTGCATAGTATTTACCATCACGCGACGTGATGAAGGTTGGTACGTGACGAACGGTTCCGTCTGCATTTTGTACGACGGCTGTCGTGACTTTGGATGGATCAATGCCTTCAGGTAGTGGGATTTCACGTTCCACATACTGATTGAATTGATCAACCTGTACCGTTTTGCCATTATAAGAAGCTGTTACTTCAAAAGAAATGGTAGGCGCTACGATCGAATAGCCGTTTTGAGCAGCGACGCTCTGCGCTTTTTGCATATCGTTTGTATCTTTTTTCGTAATATTCACATGGATAACAATGTCCTTCAGATTTATTGCATCCCCTAACTTACGTGAAAGCTGATCAATGACCATCTGTTCAGCCGGCAACTTGTAAGAGCCATTAGGTGAGCGAATTTCTAATAGAGACTGCTTGCCTTCCATTGCTTTTACTACATCTCCTGTAAGCTCAACCGATGCTTGATCGTTATTCTGATTAATAGGAACAATAATGCTAGTGCGATTGCCTACTTGCTGTAATTGTTCTTTCAGCTTAGTAGGGTCTACTACGGCAGTAAAGATGCTTTTGCCAGCTACTGTCGTCAGTGTTCCCGTACCCACCTGCTCTTTGACCACTCCATTTACAATCAGCTGTAATCCTGGCTGAGCGGTCGATGGGGGATTGGTTGATACCACAGGTGTAGTCGGAGCTCCTGAACCTCCTGAGCCACCAGAACTGCTGGAGCTGCCTGAATTGCTAGAGCTTTTCACAGTCCATTTAGCGTATAGCGTAAGATTAGCGTTTACTACATCTGTAGCAAAATTCCAGGCTTGTGAGCCATCCATGTCTTTATACCAGCCAGCAAAGGTATAACCGCTCTTGACTGGAGCTTGAGGTGCTGAGATGGTCGTTCCCGCTACAACATGAGATAGACTTTCTACTACACTGCCTTCTTGTGTATTGAAGTCCACGGTATATTGCGGCACTTCTTTTTCTACAGTGATGGTAGCTGCTTTGAGTGCACTATCCATAGGTGTAGCAGAAGAATCGGAGACCAGAAGATTTTTATTATCAGGCTTGATATCGTATTTACCTAATACTGCATCCTGCTTGATTTTAAAGCTAATGGTAAATAGTGTGCTACCCTGTCCAATCGGTGAGTTTCCTGCATTTTGATCTGCCCAGACAGCCTTTAACCAACCATCTGCATTATCAAAATTAGAATCAAACAGATCACCCGATTTATTTTCAATCGCTGTAACCTCAAACGTATTTGGATCAAACGTAAGCGGAATATCATAAGCCGCAATACCTGCCGCAGTGCCAAGCACTTGGACTGGCACCTGAATAGTCGTTCCTCGCGCACCACTCATGCTGCTCAATTGTAATTGCACAGCATGCTTGGTCCACTGGGCATACAATGTCGTATTATCTACTACTGTATTTTGGTTAAAATCCCAAGCCTGCGTACCGTCTTGATCCCTATACCAGCCGATAAAAGTATATCCAGCCTGGGTCGGCATTGTTGGTGAATCTATCTTTGATCCGTACGTAATATCCGTTACAGAAGGAACTGCACTTCCTCCATTGGAATCAAAATTCACAGTGTACCGCTTTATCAACGGTGCCTTGATGGTGATACTGCCCGACTGTGTCGATGTATTAGCGAGTATGCCGCCTTCATGCAAATCATGTTGAACGATCTGCAAGGGTTTGATGCCTGGATCAGCATCCGACTTGATTTTGAAATGCATGGTGAAGATTTTGGTATCCGCGTCCATAATGACATGGTCACTGAGATTTTTCACCTCTACATTAACAATCCCAGGAGTGGAGAAATCCGTATGGAACGATTCCGTTCCACTGGTTCCCAGTTCATCCGTTACTTCCTGACCGTTCACGAGCTCTACTGCATACGTATCAAACTGAACCGATACGCGGTAAGCCTCGATAAAATCCTGTGGTGTCGCATAGACAGCTACAGACACCGTATCTCCAAGACCACCCTCAACTTGATCTACCTTCAAGCTATTGGAAGCTTGCATTACTGGACCAGCTTTTACGCCGGTTGGAGCAGTTAGGCATAAAATCAAGCTAATGATCAGTGCAAATGTAAAGCCTTTTCTCAAATTCATCGGTAATCAACCCTTTCCTGCTGCAATGGCAAGGATAGCTTTTACATCCAGGTCATCCCATTTGCCATCACCGTTAATGTCCAGTGCCTGTAGTTGTTCCGGAGTTAACGTCATTTGTCCTGTAATATATTTTTTCAGTAGCAATGCGTCATTGGAAGTTACTTTGCCGTCTCCATCCGCATCACCCATCAGCAGCTTCATATAATATGCAGTGTAGGTGAGATCGGAAGTGACTAACGTATTTAATACTTGTTGGGAGCTCAGCTTGCTTATCCCATTGTCACTGCTCCAACCTGCAAAACGATAACCACTGGCTGGCTTGATTACAGGTACAGCTACGGGGGACATGCCTGAAGTCACTTTCTCACTCGTTGCACCATCTAGTTGACCGTGATCACCTGCGGCATAGACGACATTGAATATAGCAGGGGACGTATCCACAATCGAAATGGCAAGATTCTGATTCGAACCGCTACTAAAAGCAAACTCCAATGTGGTTGATCCCACATTTTGTTTTGCCAAATAGGCTTTATCAATGACGACCGTACTACCTTGCACACTATAATCGACATTCGGAACTAGCGCGGTGCCTGCATTGCTAATACCATTCAATGTAGCATCGTTGAGATCCATTTGAATCGTAATATCCTGATAACCAGTAGAAGAAGCGTAGCGATCAAAAGTAGCAGTGACAGGTGAAATGGTACTATCGAGTGACGGAGTCATTTTTAAAATAGCACCAGTTTCGCCGCCTGCCACATAGATGCCATTGCCATAAGCAACACCACTCAGTGTAACTCGCGCACTCAAGCCACTTGCATCTGCTGTCCAGTTTTTAGCATCTTTGGAAGATAAGATCGTTGCCTTCGTCCCAACTAACACAAATCCACCTTTTCCAAATGCAGCACTCTGTAGCGTTGCATTCGTCGGACTGGTTTGCGGGCTCCAGGATAGGCCATCCTTGGAAGTCAGAATCGTTCCAGATTCACCTGTAGCGATCCATAGATCGTTTCCATAGGCAATGCCATACAGACTGCTGATCGTGTTGCTAATTTGAATAGCCCAGTTACTGCCATCGGTAGAAGTAAGAATCGTACCTCCTGTTCCTACAGCTACAAACTGCTGATCTGCATACGCAACTCCATATAGAGATTGACTGACAGGTACATTAGCGGCACTCCAGGTTATACCATTGGACGAAGTCCATATTTTATTACTCGTGGTTACAGCTACAAACTTACCTGATCCATAGCTGACACGGTATAGATTGCCGCTGATATTGGAAGGCTTATAATTTTTCCAGGTCACTGCGTCGCTGGATACCCATACCGAGCCCTGGAACGTAGTCATGACATATATGCCATTTCCATAAGCAAGGTCGATGACCCCATCGCCATTATCTGCCAGAATCTTCTTCCAAGTCTCTCCATCGACTGAACTCCACAGTCCTTCATAATTAGCGGTTCCGAAAAACTGACCATTGATATATTGCATGCTCGACATCGTCGATACGGTATATTTAAGATTATTTTTCCATGTCAATCCATCGGTGGAGGTGAGAAACAATCCAGCTACGCCTATAGCAACAAATCGACCATTACCATAAGCTATACTATTTAGATCGAAATTAAATCCACTTGCGCTTCTGCTCCAACCACCAGTGCCGCTCGTTGACGTGTATACACTTCCACTGTATCCAACAGCTACAAATTTCCCTGATCCATAACTAACCGCAGACATCGCATAGTTCGGCAAACTCTGCGTGTCCTTTACATTTGTCCATGTCCATGTTGAATTAGGGAGCGCTTGAGAATAAATTGCATTTTGATAAGCAACAATAACAAAACGATTATTCGCAAATGTTACACTGTTATAAGTTTCACTGGTATTACCGCTAGAAACTGTCCAGTTTGTACCATTTTGAGATACTAACCTTGTCGCTTTATCACCTACAGCTACAAACCAGCCACCACCGTAAGTAATATCCGTAAGCCGATTAGAGTTTTGGATATTGGCAGTAGTCCAATCCAGTCCATCGCTGGATACCATGATGCCTCCATCTAACTGAACAGCAACAAACTTGCCACCACCATAGGCTACACTCAAAAATGTAGTGTCATCCACTACCTTATTCGTCCAGTTCACTCCGTCCGGTGAAGTAAAGATATTCCCGTTACCACCTACAACCACGTACATATTGTTACCGTAGGCAACCCCACGCAACAGAACAGGAGGTTGTACGTTATATTTCGACCAATTTTGTCCATCAGGCGAAGTCGCAATCGTGCTACTTCCTGTCTGCCATATATCATTATCTCCGCCTACTGCTACAAATAATCCACCACCATAAGTTACGTCATACATGGTTTCACGTGTAGGCCAAGGGCTTTTTGATTCCCAATTTGCTGCTGCAAAGCCCGTTCCATTCCACAATGAAGCTAAAATAGTCAATAATAAAACTGTGATTGCAACCTGCTTCTGCATCGCTTGTCGCATCGTTCATCCCCCTTTTGTATAACAAAACACATAATCAATTAATTCCACAGACCTATATTTCGACAAAATAAGTGTATCAAAATGCCTCTCAACAAATTCTCAACAATTATGCGAATTTGAAGGAAATCATTATAATTTTATCTTAAATCTTCATTTTATGATGAATAAGCACAGCAAAAAGGACAATCCTTGTAAGATTGCCCTTTTTACTATGGAGCTACAGTTCGTTCTATCTCGAATGCCGCTCAAAATAATCCTCTGGCAAACCAAGCGCCTGCAAGCCTTCCTCAAACTTCAAGCGAAACGCCGGATGATTCCGGTATTCCGGCCACATCGCTGCATAATAAGGCAATAGACGTGAGTGCGGAACGATGCCCCAGTACATCATGATCTGATGACGCATCTCTGCGGACGCATCGGCTAATAGCTGCTCGACAAGCTCCAGATGGGCTAGCTTATCCGGACAATCCCGTGTCGCATACAACGCCGCTAGCTGAATCTCTTCATCCGAGCTACGCAGCACCCGTTCATAGTCTCGTAGCGTAACTTCCGGCTGCTCATGCAACGTATACCCGGCAAACCGTAGCGCCTCTGCATGCTCAATACGATCCAGCTGCTTCACAATAATCGGAGCAAAATCTGCTGTATTCCACCGTTCACGTGAATGATGCACAATCTGTAGGCCACTCAGCAAATCGTTCGAATCTCCAGTTGTGAGTAGCTCTAGCACATAAGGTTTACCTTGCTGGGGTGCACTTTTACAGATGAGACGAATAGCGAGCAAACGATGCTCATGTGCAACTGCATCCGCTTTTTCCGATTGCTGCGCAGCTAACGTATGAAGGAAATTCAGTCCCTCCTCCGATATCCTTTTGAACTTGAACATCGCATTCAAGGCATCAGCCTGTAGATCTGGGTCTACGGCATGCTTGTACGTATGTAACAGCGTCGCTTCGTCCCCAGGCATACGACTGCCAAACCAACCCCGATCATAGTCTAGCAAAATCTCATCCAACCAGCGCTCATACCAATCCAGAAAGGTCAGATCATGCACAAAAAAGAACGGCGCATCCTCATAAAAGTCGTTCGTATACACGATTCGACCACGATATTCTCCTTCCAGCACCAGATACATATCGTAATCGCAGCCCTGTGTACCGATACAGAGCATCCCACCCAGAATCGCATACTCGGTCTGTTCATACTCTTCATCCGAAATATCCTCATCCCAGATCAGTGGAGCAATGAGCTCATTCCACTCCGCTTTGGGCATCCGTGGACGAAGGATAGCAGGTGACGATAGCGCTACTGGCTCTGTATAAGAAGTTGCCTCTTCCAGTGAATAGATGCCATAGTATGGACCTGCCCCTCCATTACCGATATTCAGTAAAAACTCGGCATAGGGCTCTGGCAAAACGATACCCTGCTCTAACTGCCAGCGTTCCAGCTCCGATGCCTCCAGCGCTGGCTGCATCTCATAATGATGTGAGCTTGAGCCAAATTCCTTAAACTCGGTATCCTGTGCCTTCACCTGGTTCAGCTTGTCACGAATCCGTTCAAGTTGTGCATATCTATTCGTCGTGGTCATATCGAGTGCTCCCCTCTATGCTCTTCTTGTTCTGTGACTCTGCCATACAATCAACCGTACAGAACTTCTTAGTTATACTTTGATTCGCCATTGTGCGTTTCTTCTTACTTCTCTTTCTCCATAATCACCTGCTCAATTCCTAGCAAGATCACGCGCAGTCCAAATTCAAATGCTCCATCCGATCCCATTAACTCGAACAACCCGGTCGTGAACATTCGCCGAAATAACGAGCTATCCTCCTCACGCATCCCGTCCATGATCGCCATCATCTCATCTTCCAGGTTCGCATGCTGCTGCTCAGAGATCCCCTCGGCGTTGCGTTCCTGCTGGTAATGATCCAGTACGAAAAATAGTACATAGTTCGTCATCGTCGTCACGACCTGCATCTTCTCATCTGGCTCTAGCGGCGTATCTTCAGCGCAGCGAAGCATATAGTTCGTAAATCGGATCATATCCGGCTCCGACGGCATAGTCATCATCATCATCTGAGTCGAGCACGGGTACTGGCTGAGCACACGGCGCATCGTAACCGCAAGCTCGGTTAGTCGTTCCTTCCAATCGCCCTGACTGTGGCATTCATCGACGATGATCCTGGACACCTGATTAGCGAGTCCTAGGTACAGATGTTGTTTGCTTTTAAAATGCCAGTATAGCGATGGCGCCTGAATACCAAGCCGATCGGCAAGCCGGCGCATGCTTAACTTTTCAATACCATCTTCGCCAAGAAGTGCCCATGACGCTTCTAGAATTTTATCCTCGGAGATTTGAGGCTGCTGTTTTTTCATTGCGATTCATTCCCTATTTATATTTTATCTAACACTGTAAGTTTATGCTTTACATTTGGATATTCACATGATAACATCTAACACTGTAAGGCACAAACTAACAGTGTTAGATTATGAATTAGACAAAGCCAACTCTACTTGATACAGCTGGATTTCCACGAACGATGTTGTATGTCGTATCGCCTATGTATGATTTTGATTGCCGTTTTGATTACCGTTTTGAGTACCATTTCATTCCCAACTCACAATAGAAAGCAGTGATTTCTTATGGATAACGCTAACCTGCATTATTTTGAAAAAGCCCCTATTGCCAAAGCTGTCGCGCACTTTGCCATCCCGATGATGCTTGGCACGTCGATGAGTGTCATCTACTCGATTCTGAATGCCTACTTTATCGGTACGCTGCATAACACGTCGATGCTGACTGCACTGGCGCTCACGCTACCGTTGTTCGCGATCATTATGGCGCTTGGTAATCTGATCGGCATGGGCGGCGGTACATTCATTTCCCGCCTGCTCGGGGAGAAAAAGTATGACGATGCCAAACATGTATCTTCGTTCGCTTTTTACAGTAGTTTGTTGCTTGGTGTGCTGGTAATTGTACTCGGTCTGCCATTTGCCGATTCGATCGTGAATAGTCTCGGCGCTACGCCAGATTCCTTTAGCTACACCAAAGATTATGTGACGGTGATGCTGCTCGGTTCGCCCTTTATCGTGCTCTTTTTTACACTGGAAAATATCGTTCGTGCGGAAGGCTCGGCGATCACCTCGATGGTCGGTATGATGCTAAGCGTCATCGTCAATATTGTTCTGGATGTTATCGCGATCTTCGTGCTGCACTGGGGCGTGATCGGGGTAGCAACAGCGACCGCTGTATCCAATCTAGTCGCAAGTGCCTTTTTCACGTATCACATCGGCTATCGAAGCCAGTTTCTTACGACGTCGATCCGCTGGTTCCGTATGAATAAGGATATCGTCACCAATGTACTCAAAATCGGTATTCCGGTGTTCGTGATGAGCGTTTTCCTTGGCGCAATGTCGCTCATCTTCAACTATTATCTGATCGAGTATGGGGATGCAGCCGTGGCGGCATATGGCATCTCATCCAGACTGATGCAATTTCCTGAGTTCGTCCTGATGGGGCTGTGTGAAGGGGTTGTGCCGCTGATCGCCTTTTCGTTTACCGCTAATGTACTGCGGATGAAGCAGACGATTGGCTTTACAGTGAAGACGATTGTGACCATGGCTGTAGTGTTTGGGATCGTGGTGTATATGGTGTCAGATCATCTGATCGGCTTATTCACGAGTGATCCGCAGCTGATCGAGATGGGCAGTTATATTTTGCATGTGACGTTCCTGTCGTTGTTCATTACAGGGATGACGACGTTGTTCGTGGGGATTTTCCAAGCGACCGGGCAAGGGACTGCCGCGATGATTATGTCGGTCATTCAAGGAGCGACCTTAATTCCTGTGTTGTTCGTGGCAAATCATCTGAGTGGATTCCATGGGGTGATCTGGTCGCTGGTGATTGCGGATGCGGTGACGTTTGTAGTGGGGGCAGGGCTGTTGTACGGGCTTCGTCATCGTTTGCAGCCAGATGTGGAGAGTCTGGTGCAATGAGATGGATGTGGAATCGCGCTAACCTTGAACATCCATTAGGAAGTGAGAGATCGACTAGAATTCGTCAAGGCAAAGTGGCTACAAGGCTCCATACCACCTAGCACCTAGTAGACTTTCTCATATTCATGCCTGATTTTCGGCGATAGGTAGCGTATAGAGTCGCTATACTACGGTTAGATTACACGGATCTAATCCATACTTTACCTATACCGGAGGTCATACCTATGAATGAACAAGCCAAGCAAGCTAATCAATTCCACGCCCTGCACCAGCAAGGACAGCCCCTTATTCTAGTCAATGTATGGGATGCGGGCAGCGCTCGAATCGTACAAGATGCAGGTGCTACGGCAATGGCTACAGGGAGCTGGTCTGTAGCCGCCGCACATGGTTATGAGGATGGAGAGCAGTTGCCATTCCAACTGGTCATCGCCAATGCAAAGCGCATCTGTGACAGTGTACATGTGCCTGTCACAATTGATATGGAAGGTGGCTACGGACAGACGCCGGAGCTGGTGAAGCGACATGTTGCTCAGATGATCCAGACGGGTGCAGTTGGGATTAATTTGGAGGATCAGTTGCCTGCTGGAGAAGGATTGTATACCATTCCGAAGCAACAGAGACGGATCGAGGCTGCTCGCGAAGCGGCTGAAGAAGCGGGTATTCCTTTATTTATTAATGCGAGAACGGATATCTTTTTGCAGGCTGGTGTAGAGACGCATGATCTTGCTCATATTGAAGCTGCTTTGGAGCGCGCGCATGCGTATGCTCAAGCAGGGGCTGATAGTCTGTTTATACTGGGATTAGTTCAAGAATCATGGATTCGGCATCTTTGTCAGCAGTCTCCGATTCCTGTCAATGTGATGATCTCGGCAGCATCTCCATCCATCTCCACATTGACTGATTGCGGTGTTGCACGTATCAGCTATGGACCTCTTCCGTATGTACAACTCATGGACAGCCTGAAGCAATCGAGCCTACGCGCGCTGGCAGGGCAACCTTTTTAAAAGGTAATACTTTCATGCTGGTGAGTGAGTCCCTTTATTAAGTATCTCTATATAACACACTCAAGCCCCAGACTACCGAATACACTCGGCGATCTGGGGCTATTTATATGATCCGTTAATCGAGGTTAATTCATTCAGAGATTATTGCTCTGTCACCGTCTCCTGCACATATGTCAGCCCGGCATAATACGCCTGCTCTAACAACTGCTCATAATGCTCTGGCACATTCCCATCTGTCTCGTACAGGAATTCTACTCTGGAGTTGGATACACCGCAATAATCTGCAATACCCACATTGAGTAGCGTTCGGATCGAGTCGCCATAATTCCGCTTATCCATCTGCTCCTGCGATACGCCTGCCAGCGCTAGCCATAGAATCTGCTGATGATGAAGCTTATTTGCACCATAGGCGAACCCATTATTCATCACGCGATCAATATAGCCTTTGAGCATCGCAGGCAGATGCCACCACCAGATCGGGAATACGAAGGTAACCGCATCATTTTTTCTCAGACGCTCCATCTCCGCCTCCACTTGAGGGGAAAAGGGTTGGTTTGATGTATGTTGAGCTGGCTCATCTATCCCCTGCAAGATAGGGTCAAAGCCAATACCGTGCAAATCAAGCATTTCATACATATGCCCGGCATCCGTCAAGCCTTGCGCAAAACGGTGTGCCGCCTGAAAAGTTAATGAATCTGTTCTCGGATGTGAAACGACGATTAATACGTTCATATCGCTGTAATCCCTCGCTTTCTATACCCTTGCTTTATAGTCATCCTCTAGCTCTAATGCTATTATAAACAGGGCTAGATCATCCCGGAAGTACGCACTTTGATGTGCCTTAGGAACATTCATGTACCTTAGGAACGCTGAAGTACCCCGGTATAGATGAAGAGGAAACGAACCGATTACAACAGAGTAACATCCACCTATACGACAAACGATGTCCGTAAACGAGATACCCTATCATGCTAAATAGAAGCCATACCACATCCATCCGTTCCCTTTTTTCACGGAACGGGATCTGATACAGGAGGAACCAGATATGAGCGAACATACGGAACCAAATGCACCGAAAAAATACCGAGTCGGCGTGGAAGCTGCACTCGAAGTGATGGGCGGTAAATGGAAACCGCTTATCATCTATCACCTGATGGACGGCTCCAAGCGTACATCCGAGCTTCGACGGCTGATCCCAGATATTACGCAAAAGATGCTCACCACCCAGCTTCGAGCGCTGGAAAAGGACGGTATTATCGTTCGCAATGTATATAACGAGGTTCCGCCCAAAGTCGATTACGCATTGACCCCTTATGGAGGAAGTCTCAAGCCTGCGCTCGATCTGCTGTGCTATTGGGGCGAGGAGCATCTGGATAAGGTATATGGGGATAAGTCGAAAGTTTTGGAAGACTTTTGAGCCCAGGTTGTCTCTTCCATTTACAAAGACGGTTAGGCTTGTGTTTGTTTCAACCTGCGCTACTCTATACTCAGCTATATCTGCACACCCATCGCCTCAGCAATGATGCGGAAATCATCCGCTTTAATCTCAAACTGCCCTCTACGGAACAGATAGCCCCAGTTCCGATTATCCTGTGTAAAAGATAGCTGACTCAATAATCCGCGAATATGTGCAGACTGACCATCAACATAATCTATATTTCGGCGAAAAGGAATAAAGGTATCCGACATCGCATATTCATACACTTCATCATCTCGCACCTGTCCGATCGCGGTAAAAGCCTGTAACGGTTCGCCGCCCTTGATCTCGGTACGCGGCGAATAGTACACGAACCAATCACCTCGCTTCATTTTGCGTAGAGGCGCTGCCTTACCATGGCATAACTGCGCAAAGCCTCCGGCAACGCCGCGCTGTACATGCGCTTCGGAGACAACGCCGATCCAGTACGATGGAGAGGACGATTCGGCGTATGATTGGGTTGAATGTTGCTCGTTGATCGCGGTATCTGAGGGATGAGTAGACGTTGCTCCTGTGAATGGAGCATGATTAGTCAAGTACATCTCCCGTTCTCCCACCCTAGTATCTTTTGGCTGCTTGCTCATATGTCCATGCCTCCTCCAAGCGCTGTTGTTGGTGAATATGATGACGATAATGCATCTCGACCAGCCAAAACCACTCCCATGCATTCAATCCACCAAGGCGTGGATGAGCGACTGTAGGTAGAGACAGAGAATGCGCGGATGCATGATTGCCAGAACTATCTTGTACACCTGGAGCACCTGCAAAGTCTACCGTATTCGATGTCATTCCCTCGTGTAATGAAATTCCATTTGCAATCTCTAATGCGCACTTCTCTACTGAATCTGTTATCGCCAACTTTGCCCACACATCCCGCACAGCAGGAGCGAGCTCAGCCATCTGACGCATTGTTTCTTGCAGGCCTTCTTTCAGCTGCATCTTGTTGTCTGGCTGTAATGGTGTATATTGCGGGGATGGCGGTACATGGATACGCTCTGCGGGAAAGCTACCATATTGGAATAGTGCTTCACTCTGCGCCGTTTTCTCTACATAGTGAGCTTCCTCTTGCACTACACGTACAGCCTCGATGCAGTTACCTGCTGACAGCTTTTCACGTTCCTGTACTTGCGCCGATTGCTTCCCCAATGCCAGACACTGCCGCACATTCGCCAAATGCATCCCTTGCGCCGATCCAATCAGATGCATGATCATCTGCCCGAGCGACCATTCATTCGGAGCCGGCTGCCAGAGCAGTTGCTCCAGCGATACGGGCTCCAGCTCCTGTATATAGGTATTCACCGTATGTTCTAGACTTCGTACTACCCGATCTACATGCATTGGCTTGGTCATTGAATTCATCACATTATTCAGCTCCTTTGATCAAATCTTGAAGATGGATTCAGCATAACAAAACGCTACTGACAGCAGTATGTCAGTAGCGCTCATGCATCTTTTCAATTTCTTCACGTAGCCGTTGTCGTAGCGATTCCGGTTCTAACACCTCGGCGGCGGAACCCCAGCTTAGCGTCCATTGTAGTATTTCCTCGATCCGTCGTACCCGTAGCGTTGCCAGCCATCCCTGTTCATCTGGCTCAAGCGATTCCAGATAGAAATTCCCCGTTTCCTGTACCTGCTCTCCCGCAGACACATCGAATCGGATACATACAACCACATGACGATCATCTGTCACTGTGCGTGTATGCAGATCAAAGCCGGGCTGCATCTCAAATTTCTGCTCCAATACCGTCAATTCTCGCATACGCGATAACCGAAAATGCCGAATCGCCTGCCGCTCATGACAAAAGGCGACCAGCATCCATGCCGCCTGAGTGAACACCAGCCCGTATGGATCAATCGTACGCACACTATGCCGCGAATCCTCAGGTTCAGATACGCTTTTGGAGTACTGGATACGCACGCTCTGTTTATGTAAAATCGCTCGCCGTAGCGGCTCTAACCGCTCCTTTTCCAGGATAGTCGTTCCTGCCATCCGCTCGTGTAATAACCGAATCGCTGAACGTACCCGCGACGCTTCTTCCTGTACTGGTTTGGTCAAAATCGCCTCGATCTTCTCCTGTGCATGACGCGCCTTCGCTCCATATTCTGCATCCAGCCGCATATGTACAAAGTCTGCACCAACGAGTAGCGCTACCGCTTCCTCTGCCGTAAAGCTAACCGGTGGCAAAAAGTATCCCTCCATGAGTGAATACCCCATGCCCGGCGCACCAACGATAGGAACGCCCGCTTCACTCAGCGCCTGCACATCCCGATAGATCGTCCGTACACTCGTCTCAAACTGCGCCGCCAGATCTTCCGCTCGCCGCATCCCATATCGCTGTAGCTCGATCACAATCGCTAGCATTCGATCGGTTTTGTTCATGTGATGTTCCTTTCTCTCGTCGCTACAAGCCTAAGGCAAACTCAACCGCTGCCTCAGCGTGAAGTCGAGTCGTATCATATACTGGAACCGGGCAATCGGTTTGTGTAATGAGCATCGTAATTTCGGTACATCCGAGAATGACCGCTTCCGCGCCTTGCGCAACCAGGCGATGGATAATGTCTATATAGGCTTGCCTGGATGACTGATGAACAATGCCAAGACACAGCTCCTCATAGATCACATGATGTACAATCGCACGATCCGCCGCATGGGGTACGATCACCTCCAGTCCAAATCTATCAGTCAGACGTCCTTTATAAAAGTCGTGCTCCATTGTAAAGGCTGTACCTAACAAGGCGACCTTTTTACGTTGATCGGCCACAATGTGCCGGGCTGTCGCATCTGCAATATGTAATATGGGAACAGATACGGCCTGAGCAACTTCAGGCGCCATTTTATGCATCGTATTGGTACAAATCACGACCACATCCGCGCCTCCAGACTCCAGCTTTTGCGCCGACTCAATCATAATCTGGGTTGCCGCCTCCCAATCACCGCGATGCTGCAAGTCTTTCATTTCTTGAAAATCCACAGAATACAGCAAGCATTTGGCGGAATGATGTCCGCCAAGCTTCGCTTTGACAGTCTCATTCATGATCTGGTAATACAACATCGAAGACTCCCAGCTCATTCCGCCGATCAAACCGATTGTTTTCATCGTTAGCGCTCCTTCATCAGTTTAGTTTTTTATACGTTTATGGAATTAGCCAGACAATAGGAAGCAAGAGATTCTTTAATCTAGATGGAAAACCAATCTTAGACGAGACTGATTTTATAACTCTATACAGTTAAATGTATACATGTGGTCTACTCCACATTTCTAGCAGTCATTGGAAAATAGTTCATCTGCACCGCCGAAACGAGCTTTTCCTTTTCCTCAGCAGTAATCGCGCTGCCACAATCGCTCTTCTCATCATCAGATACATCACGACGATACTTCCCCTCGTCCAGCTTCATATCGACAAAATCAACAATCTGTTGGAGCGAAGCGATCTGATTCACAATATTCGCCCGATGCTCGCGCAGACGTTCGACTAACTCTGGATAGTCCGCAGGATCAGCATCCGCTGACACAGCTAGAAAGGGACGCATGTCATCCAGTGACATGCCCGTCTTTTTCAGACAGCTGAGCAGTTGAATCGTTCCAATATCCTCTGGTTGGTACATACGGTGTCCATTTTCCTTACGAGTAATCCGTGGTAGTAGCGCAATCCGTTCATAATAACGAATCGTATCCTCACTCACACCTGTTGTCTCCGCAGCTTGCTTGATCGTAAGTCCAGTCTCCATCTCCATTGCATGCTCGCTCCCCTCCGCTATGATTCTATCCATGATATAACCTGGAGCTGACTCCAAGTCAAGCGTATTCCCTTTTAAGATTCTGACTATTCCCTGCTTGACCTGAAGTCGACTCCAAGTTCTACAATGGGCACCAGTAGCAACCTATCCCATTGTCCAAAGGAGATCGACCTATGACTACGCAGTCCTATATCGCATGTATTACAGGCGCCAATGCCGGAATCGGACTTGAACTTACGCGCAAGTTAATTCAGCAAGGCTGGCAAATCATTGCCATAAACCGTTCTAGCTTTCCCGTTGCTGACTCTCAGATTCAGCAAGCCGTTCAGAGCGGACAGCTTAGAATCTACACCGTTACCAATCTAGCGGATTACGATAGCCTGCGTCCTGTTCTGCACGAGATTCAGCAACAGGAGCAAGCGATTGACGTGCTGTTCAATAATGCAGGCAGAAGCTTTTCCGAGCTGAGCTATTCGCCGCAAGGACGTGAGCTTCACTATGAACTGATGACCGTTGTACCGTATATCATTCTGATGGAGCTTCAAGAGTTACTACAGCGCAGTGCGATTCGCACCGTTATCAATACCTCATCAGCTGCCTTTCAGTTCACACGTCACATTAGTAATGATACGCTACAGCAACCTCGCCGCTTCCGCAAACTGATCGGCCCCTATGCCTCCTCCAAGCTTGCTTTATCGTTGTGGACACAAGCCGCCGCACCCCATTTTGCAGCTGAGGGCATTACCATACGCAGTGTGGATCCCGGTGGTAATAATACGCTGCGTAAAGGTAAAAAGTCCGGCTTACCTCTGGTCGTCAAGCCGCTCATGAAGCTGTTCTTCCCTCCACCGACTCATGGTGCAGAGCAGTTGTATCAAGGCGCAATGGACAGTAGTATTCATCATAATCAAACGGGCATCTTTATCTCCAAAGGCAAGATTGCCGGGCTCAAATTCAGCAATCAGGCGCAAGAAATCTGGGATCGAGTGCATGAGATTTATGAACAGGAATTTGTGGAGAAGGAAGTCGATCGTGTATCAAGGTAAGTGTATGGCTGTAGGTGAGGAGTAGCATACACACTCTGTATCTCCACCCCAACATTATTGATTCTGCGCGCCCCACTCACATAGCTGTTCCAATATAGGTAGCAACGTCTGCGCCTTTGGTGTAAGCGAATACTCCACTTTTGGTGGAATCTGCGGATATTCCGTACGTTCCACCAATCCATCCGCTTCTAGCTCTTTTAGCTGCGCGCTCAATACTTTGTACGTAATCTTCCCCAGCTGGCGCTGCATTTCATTAAATCGAACCGTTTGCTGCTCGCCAAGTAGATACAGGATCGCCAGCTTCCATTTGCCGCCAATGACCGACATTGTATAACCAAATGGCGTATCTCCAATCACCGTTTCTTTACCGTTCAAATCAGATATTCCCATCTATCACACTATCCTTTCGGGTAGTACCTATCTATATTGTGCGTACTATCCAGTAATTGGTGTCCCCTTTATACTAGCGTTAATTCCAAGTAAAGGAGCTTACAACATGACGACCATTCAAACGTACAATCATAATTTATGGGATCACGGTATCTCTCAAGGCTATCGTACCGATAATACCATCTACATCTCCGGTCAATTCGCTCACAACGATCAAGGTGAATTTGTCGGAGCGGGAGATATTCATACGCAGGTGCGGCAAACGCTAGCTAATCTAGATACGGTATTAGCCCAATTTGAGGCGAATCGTACTCATCTTGCATATGTTGAGATTTATTTGACCCAGGCTCAGGAGCATGGCGAAGCCGCCATCGAACTATTCAAAGAATACGTTGGCGAGCATCGCCCAGCAGGTAGCATGATCGGCGTCACGTATCTGGCATTTCCCGAGCAGCTTGTCGAGATTCGAGCAGTAGCTCATATAGGTTAAGTTCATAGAAGTTCATTTCCAGAAGAAATCCGGGGCGAATAGATGGAGCTAATTAAGCTATTCGCCCGCCTTGACCATATGACGAAGTGTAGCGATACTCTCCGCAAGAAATGCACCATTTTGCTGCACACCTCTCTTATGGCACCACATCACCGCACTCCAAGCATCATAAAACTGGTAAAAGGGCAGCACCTGATCCACATCAATCATGTGACGAACAGATTCATACCCTTCCGCATAAGCCTGCCTTGTACCCGGATAAACCTCCCAGATGTACCGATTCACCTTCGTAAAATCAATCTCAGAAGAACCACCACGCGCACTCTCAAAATCAATAACCCCACTGACAAGGTTCCCCTCCACCAGAATATTACCCGGACGAAAATCCATATGTACCATGCACGGCGCATCTGGCTTGGGTAACGTAGCGAACACACGGTCAAAATGCCGAACACACTGTTCATACAACGCTGGATCAAGTAGCTCTTCGCAGGGCTCTTTCCACTTTTCAAAACTGCTCTGGATATACAATCGCCAATCGTTCGGTTCCAGCAGCTCGTATCCATCTGCCGTATGCGTACCATATCCCGGCATCTTCACCTCGTGCAGTTTGGCATGATACCTACCGATCTGAAAAGCAAGCTGTTCATCTACCGCTCCATTGCAAGGTATGCCCGGAATCGCAGACAGAAGTAGCGCGCCACTCTTCTGCTCATCGCCGTGCCACATATCCAGCACCTTTGGCACAGGAAGGACATCCTGTAGCTTGTTCAAAATCGTTGACTCGCGAATGAACTTGTCTCGGTTAAAAGGGATTTTCACATACACGGTCTCGCCGCTCACGAGAGTCAGCTTGTATACTTCAGAGCTGAACGACTCTGGAACACCTGCGATATTCGTAACCTGAAGCTTGAAATATTGGATCAGACGTTGAATCAAAGTCATGGAATGGGATACCTCCTATGTAGTATGGATCGGATGGCTTCAATCTATATCCATTCAGATATTGGGATACATTTGAGGGCTACTGTATACGGATCAGCTTGGAGCCCACTTTGTTCTGAATTGGTTCCTTCATTTCTTAGATTGCTCTATAGCGATAATCCACGATGTCTATCGCAACCGCCTTACTTTTAATTAAAAAGCCACCCCTACTATGGAGTGACTCTTCCAGAAAACAATATACTTTTAGGACAATCTACTTGGTTATCTAGCTTCAATCGCAGAATGGATCGTATTCATAATTGGCGTGTAATTCGTTGTGAATAGTATGTAATGCTTGTCCTTCGTCTGAATGGCTACTCGATCTGTCGTTCCATACGGCGTGCCGATCCGAATCGCATCGGCTTCCTTGCCCCCATACGTATCGTCCAGCGAGACACTGACAATATCCGCGATCGGAATAACGAGCTTTGTAAATTGGTGCTTAATGATGATGTCTTGATCTACCTTTTTCACGTCGATACCCAGCATAGTCGGTTCCTCCTTAAGTAAGAACAGGATGCTTCTATCATAACATATGGAAGCTGCACAACGCTTCTTTGCCGTCGTTCGTATGGAATGAACACTATAATTTCATTATAAAAAAATCCCATTTCAAACCATTATTCTCAAGGGAAATTGTCCTGCCAGCGCGAATAAACTAATTAGCGTTACAAGTATCCAAATCCAAGATCGAGAGGGTGCATGAGTAGCTATGGCAAAGTACACAACGTATATTTTATCCGAAAATGCAAAAGCACAAGCGGAGTTTTACACAAGGGTTCTAGGCGGAGAGATTCTATCCGTGATGACGTATGGACAGCTTCCCGATGCGAATGAAGCACTCAAGGACAAAGTCATTCACCTGAGCCTGGTCGCCGGCGGCGTGAACTTCTTCATGTCCGATGCCTTCGAGCCTGTTCAAAAAGGGAACAACATCCGCCTGTCCCTCGAATTTGCCACCGGAGACGAAGCACGCGAAGCCTTCGCCAAACTCGCAGAAGAAGGCACCATCCAGCACCCTCTCGAACCCGCCTTCTGGGGCGCGCTTCATGGACAGATTGAAGATAAATTCGGTGTCGTCTGGATGATTACGAACGAAGCACCGCAGCAGGCATAAAGGCTAGCATCTATTATCGGCGCCCGGCTTGGATCTCGAATTACGCCCTACCCTTGAACCGCTGAATCGCTTCCTCTGTCACAGGCTCAAAGTAATTGACCAGATTCCCATCTGGATCACGAAATACCATCGACCGATTCCCCCACGGCATCGTGGTCGGTTCCTGTATCCAGTCCAAGGCGAGTGGCTGTAGACGTGCATATTCAGCTTCGATATCGTCGACACGGAATTCGATTAGGACAGAGCGATTATGGGCGGGGATGATAGCGTCGGGTGAGCCAGCGCTGAATAGCTGTGCGGTGGTAGAATGTCCGATCGCGAGTGTACATCCCGGGAGAACCAGCTCAGCGAATACGGGAGCAGGGCGTTCGGCTGGGAAGCCTGTGATGATCTCATAGAAGTGGACGAGACGATCTACATCGTTGGTAATGATGCGTATGGAGGTTAGGTTCATGTGTGGTGTCCTTTCTGAGTTGGGGTTGGATTTGGAGTGAAAATAATGATACAGAAAGCTACGATTGACAATGAGTTTATTTTTGCATGTTGTGCAGCTTGTATATATTTAAGTATAGAAAAAAGCTACTGACAGCGTTATGTCAGTAGCTTTTTAATGTTTATCCATCAGCTTAAAGATGTGTGCAGCCTTTTAGCATGGATTAGACCGTTTAAAATTATGTAATTTACAACAGCGATTAGCCAGTTTATAAAATACCCATCACCCTCTATAAGATAGATAAACATACATCTTCAAACTCATCTTGGGAATTTTACGATATTTCCGTAAAATACAAGAAAGAAGAAAAGTTAATACTTTATGCATAGCTAGGTCTAGTTCTAACGAATCTAATTATCATTTATTTTCAGTATATTTTGTCGAATATATTGATGTATTGTATTGCTTTGCTAGACTTAATTATAGAAATTTAAGGAAAGGAGTCCATTTTTAGTTTGAATTTTAGCAAGAAACTTAAGAAGCAAAACATTATACTTAGGAGGAACTATGAAGAAAATAATCAGCTTTTTATTAGTTTTAGTATTATTTACAGTAGCTTGTCCACCTACATTTGCCAACGGTAACTCTAATGACGAATACACTAAACAAGATATATTGACTTTAAAACCTTATGTATATGTAAATTCAGACGGATTTTTTGAATTAAATGAAACTCAGGCTAAAAAAGATGGTATAAGTGTTGATCTGTTAGACGGACAAAAAACTTATTTTGATAAGCTAAATGAGAAGATAAAATCTGGCTATTTAGAAGCTCATTCTGATTTAAGCATTACAACTAAAACTCAAGCTCCACTTACTTCTAGCATTAATAAATCTGTTACATCTTCTTGTACTGGGATAACTTCAGCTGTTAAGGATTACTGGTGGGGCTATAGCCGTTATATGGATAGCTGTGTAGCTAATAAGTTTGCGGCTGATTTAACAAGCGTATCAGTAACCAGTGGTGGTATTTCTATCGTAGCTACCTATTTTGGAGTAATTCCAGCGGTTCCACCAGGTATTACAGCAAGTTATTTTGGTTTATTAGCTTCACGCGTTGCTGCTAATAACGCAAATAGTACAGGTATTTACTTGGAAATGACGTGGGCACTTGTCTTTAATATTACACCTCAATAACTCTCACTAGGAGGTGACACTATGTGGACTTATAATGATTTCATTGTATACATTCTGCCTGTTTTAATGTTTATTCTTCTTATTGCTATAGCTGTAAAAGCTAAGAGAGAGTATCAAAAAAGCGATCCAAACCAAAAAAGAAAAAAAACTAAACAGCTTATTATTTCTTCATTTTTAACATTGGTATTTATTTCTGGTTTTGTTTATTACCTTACGCATACGATTTAGAGATTTGTTAAAAGCTGCATTCCAATATTGGAATGCAGCTTTTATATTAAAATAGTAGTCCTTGATAATATCGAAGGCTAGACATACTTTTGTAACAATACATGAAAGACTATAAACACTAAAACATGATCACAATCGAATTTTAGAGACGCTTAATCAAAGTCATGACACGCGTACCTCTTGCGTAGTATTCATTTCACAACTTAAATGTATATCTATTCGGATATACATTTAAGAATTAGCTCTAAGTCTACTTTATTCTAAATTTGTTCCTTCATTTCTTGGATTCCTTTATAGCAGTAATCCACGATGTGTACAGCGATTGCCGGACCTTGAATTAAAAAGCCACCCTACTTAGTATTATCCCCTTTTAGTAGACATGAGAAAAAAGATATCTATTAAAATGAACTTAATCATGTAAACGAAGGGAATTTTTCATGGCTAAAAAAGGACAAACATATCGGCGATAAGTCTTAGAGTTTAAACTGAAGACTGTCCGACTAGTTAATGAAGAACATATGAGTATACGTGAAGTAGCGACACGTTTAGGTATACAAAATAAATCTCAGGTACAAACGTGGGCAGCCAAAGTGAAACAGGAAAATAGTCCTACCAGCGCGAATAATTTAATTAGCATTACAAGTATCCAAATCCAAGATCGAGCAGGTGCATGAGTAGCTATGACAAAGTACAAAACGTATATTTTATCCGAAAATGCAAGCGGAGTTTTACACAAAGGTTCTAGGCGAAGAGATTCTATCCATGATAACGTATGGACAGCTTCCTGATGCGAATGAAGCACTCAAAGACAAAGTCATTCATCTGAACCTGGGCCGACGGCGTGAACTTCTTCATGTCCGATGCCTTCGAGCCTGTTCAAAAAGGGAACAACATCCGCCTATCCCTCGAATTCGCCACCGAAGACGAAGCCCGCGAAGCCTTCGCCAAACTCGCAGAAGAAGGTACCACACCCTCTCGAACCCGCCTTCTAGGGCGCGCTTCATGAACAGATTGAAGATAAATTCGGCATCGTCTGGATGATTACGAATGAAGCACTGCAGCAGGCATAATGGTTAGAATCTAATATCGCTAGGATTCGATCTCGAATTACGTCCTACCCTTGAACCGCTGAATCGCTTCTTCCGTCACAGGCTCAAAGAAATTCACCAAATTTCCATCCGGATCACGAAACACTATCGACCGATTCCCCCCGACATCGTGGTCTGTTCCTGTATCTAGTCCAGAGCGAGTGGCTGTAGACTTATACATTCGGCTTTGATATCGTCGACACGTAACTCGATCAAGACGGAGCGATTATCGGCGGCTCGTATCACAAATGACTCTTAGATTTAATTTCCATTTTATGTAATAATACTTGTCTATATATTTTTAATTAAAATCAAGCTTTTAGCTTGAGTAGGAGCGAATTATGAAAAAAGATAATTTATTTTTAAATTTTAATGATAACGAAAATCCTATCTCCTTTGATTTAAATCAAAATATAGTTTTCTACGGAAGTAATGGGAAAGGTAAAACTCGAATATTAAAAACAATTCATACAATATACGAGTTGGCAAAAAAGAACAATTTAAGTAATATATCCAAATTAATTGATGAAATGAATTTAAAAGAATTAAAAATCAATAATATAAGTTATCATGAATTATTAACTACAAATGAAGAATTTAAAAATAAAGAATTAACAAAAGTTAATGAATATTTAAGAATTAACATTGAGCAATATGAATATTTATTTAATTTATTAAAAGATGTTGATATAAATATTCATTCAATAAATAGGAAAGAATTTTTGAATTTTCTCGAAAGATTTACAAAACAAATAAAAATTAATAATACGGATGGATTTGATAGGTGGATGAAACACTTAGAGTTAGTAACTAAAAAATTAAATAATGAACAAATATTTTGGACACCTGAAAAGTATCAAGAGGATTCACAAAAATTTGAAGAAATACGAAGATTAGTGAGTTTTTTAACACATCAATATACTACTATAGCTTATAACAAAGTAGATGGGACATATTTAAATACAATGAGAGAGAAAAGTGAAGAAATATTAAATAGCCTTTCTTTAAAGTCGGCTTATTATATTTCTACAGACTTAATCGATATAGAGACAATCAAAAAAAATATTCTTGTAAGAACGGAAGACTTAAATAAAAAATTCCATTCAATATTTTGGGAAGACAAAATCAAAATCGAAGAAATCGAAAGATTTAGTGAACTTATTTCTATGCGAAAAAAATTAGAAAATGATCTTAATAAATTCAATAAGTTAATAATTAATTATGCCCCTATTAAAATAGAATTACTTAATTCAATGGAAATTGAATTTAAAAAAAATGATAGTACTATTGCGTATGAGAAACTATCTTCTGGAGAAAGAAAAATCACTTTTTTGTTTCTTTCTATTATTCTAAATAATGTAGATGTCTATCTAATTGATGAACCAGAACTTTCATTATCACTAAATTATCAAAACAGGATAATTACAGACCTGCACAAATTAACTAAAAATAAAAGCTTAATTATTGCAACACATGCACCCTATATTTATGAAGATTTTATTGCAATCAATAAGAATTTATCAATAGAGGTGGGGTAACTTGGACTACAATCGAGATAAGTTCAAAAAAGGGGCAATTGCTCTAGTCAATAAACCAATTTTGTATGTTGAAGGAAAATCAAATAAAATGTTCTATTTAGAGTTAGATGAGATCAAAGATTTTTTTCTCATTCAAAATGGGGGAGCTTGCGGCCATATCAAAACTTTAGTAGAATCCGAAGATAATAGTTTTGGCATTATTGATAAAGACTATAGGAATTTAGAGCATCCCAAACTCTTTCAAATAAATTTTTACAGTGTAGAGAATATTTCTCTCATTTACATTGAAGATTTAATTAACCTAAAAGAAATATTAAAAGAATTCTTTATAGAACATGGATTAGCTGATGTAAGCATTCATATTCCATTTTTAAAAATTAATTATCACTCTAATCGAAGAGCTAAAGACTTTACATTAAGCTTAACACCGAAAACTCATGACGCTCAATTTATATCATATATTCAACAGAATATAATTTGTGGTGAGACTTTTTTAAAATATAAAGATCTAAAAAAAATTGTAGAACTATATGTAAAGTATTTAAAATTGAAAGGTAAGGGTAAACTAAATTATATTACCGATTTAGCTGATCATCTTCCTTCTAAGTCTATTGAGCATATTTTTGTAGAACATGTACTCGATAAAATCCAAAAAGTTAAAAGCAAAATATCTAAAGTAAGTTAATAATACAACTTAAACTAAAGGCATATAATTTAAGTACCTTTAGTTTAAGTTAATAAAGTTATTTCAATTCGTTTAATCAATATATTCATTAGCTAATAAATCTTTAACATCATTCACAGCGCCTTAATCAATTCCTCCAACTCATCTACCAACACTTTCGCCTTCTCAAAATCCGTAGCCTTCAGAGCCAGCTCCACCTGCATCTCCATCGCCTTTTTCTTCTCTTCCGCTTGCAAATAATCCTTACTAAAATGACTCGCGTAGATCATCTGTCTGAACTTGCGCATACTCATTTTGCGGATCGTCTTGTTATCAATAATCAGTACATAGTCCATCCCATTCACGACCGAATAGAAATCGTGGGAGATCATGAGAATGGCGCCTTTATAGTCGATAATCGCTTTCTCTAGCGCGATCTGGGTGTAGATGTCCAGATGGCTGGTCGGCTCATCGAGTAGCAGCAGGTTCGCTCCACTCGCAGCTACTTTCGCCAGTTGCAGAATATTCTTTTCGCCACCGGACAGTGATTCGATCTTTTGATTCAGGATTTCGCCTTCGAATCCGTAGGTTGCAAGGTACGCTCGCACGTCATCGTACGTATTAAATCCGGCTTCGATGAACTCGTTTAGCATTGTATTGGAGTCCTGTAGTGTCTCGCCTTGCAGCTGGGAGAGATACGTGACTTTTGCATCGGCGTTGATCTCGATTGACTCGTGGCTATTTTTCGCGATTTCGCGCAGCAGCGTTGTTTTCCCGGTTCCGTTGGCACCGATGATCGCTACTTTGTCAGTTGCGCCGATCTCGAATGTTACATTTTCCAGTAACAACTCATCGAAGGAAACGCCATAGTTTTGCACGCTTACGACGATCGTTTCTTCTGCTAGCGGCTGTTCTACGCCAAAACCAATAACCGGTTGCTTCACATCGACGAATGGTGCTTTGATGCGGCTCGCTTCCAAGCGTTCCTGTAGCTTCATTCTCGCTTTGAGTGCTCTGCCTCGGGATTCATCCGAATTGTAGGTCGCGATGGTACGCAGATTATCAATCAGGGCATCGTTGCGCTCCACTTCTTCCGCTTCTGCAACAGCAATCTCTTGCATCTCGATCTTCGTTTGCAACAGGGAGAAGTTGTAGTCGATATAGCGTCCATCGAACTCTTGCAGCTCTTTATTTTCGAGATGGATGATTTTGTTGAAGCAGTGATTGAGCAGGTAGCGGTTATGGGTGACGACGAGTAGCATGCCTTTGTGAGAATTGATCAGCTTTTTGAGTGCATTCAGGTTCTCGAAGTCTAAGAATACATCCGGTTCGTCCATAATCATCAGGTCGGGACGAGCGAGCATTTCCTTCATCACTTGAACGAGCTTGAATTCGCCGCCGCTTAGCGCAGAGACGTTGGTGTCTTTAAGCTTCATCAGGTTCGCCAGGTTAAGCTGCTTGTTGATCGTATTTTCATAGTTATGTCCGTCGATCGCGTCAAATGCGTCCACTGCCAGCTGGCACTTTTCCATTAGCGCATCCATATCGGTCGTCGTTGCCATCTCGGCATAGAGCTCGTTGATCTCATTTTGTAGCTTAATAAAGGTTTCGCCAATATATTCAAAAACGGTCATGGATTCCGCTGGGTCTACTTGGGAGAACTGACTAACGTATCCGATTGTGCAGGCTGGATCAATCTCTAGCTTGCCATCGAACAAATATCTTTCTGGTTCCAGCAGGATATCGACCAGCGTACTTTTCCCACTGCCGCTAGTTCCGATAAAGGCGCAGTGTTGGCCTTCTTTGAGCGTGAAGGAGACGCTGGTGTATAGTTCCTTTTGCGGGAACGAGAAGGATAGGTTATCAACTTTTATCATGAGTGTTACCTTTCTGTGCAGCTAAAATGGTGAGGATCGCTTGGATGTACTGCAGAACATCCGGGGTGGTGCTTGCCATTCTTCAGCGTAACATGGTTTGTGGGGGAGTACAATGGGATTATGACTTAATTATATGTATTTGTGGGGACATCACTGCGGGAAGGAATAAGGGGACGTCCTTGGGTTGAGCCCAAGAATCTACGGATTATAAGTAAGTTGTAGATTCCTGGGCTCAAAAGGCGTCCTTTCCCCTTATTTCCTTCCCTTCGTTATGTGCTGATACAAAGTAGTATGATTATAGCTCATGGGTAGCGGTGAAGGATGCGGATTTATTTACATGTGTGGTGGTGGTCGTTTTCTTTGGGCTTAGATACTTTATGTTTGATTATGTTTGAAGATCGTAGTGACTAGGAATCTTTCTATTACGTGGGATGAGAGCTTATAGAGTAGCTCCATATTTTTAAAAAGAATCGGTTTTACTCCTTAGACAGACAATATAGCAGAATCGCTTGTTGTACATAGAGGAGGTTCTTCTTGAATGCATGACCTACAAAATAATCGGAATTGATTGCGTCTTTGCTTACTTCTTCGCCTCGGTAAAATGGGGGCAGGGGTTTAGCATGGAGCCTGGCTTAAAGGTACCGATATTTTGCTGCGCAAAAATCCTAACCTTATTTCAACTCGCGTTTAGAGTTCATAAACGCTAAGATGAATGTTTTGCCTTGTAGTGAACGCTTTGCACCGGATTGCTTGAGTTGTTCGGCTAGGTTGAGTACGTCTTGGATGTTCGATGGGTAAAGCTTCGGAATATCTAACCAATGCATACCGAGTCGCTCCCCGCTGATTCACTCTTCCATATCTCGTAGCCTTGACGTATCCAGATACTCTCTTCCGAGATAACCGCTACATAGCACCGGACGATTCTTGATCTCGTAGAACTTTTTCATGTCCATCTCATCTTGTTGCCCCCAGCTTTCAAACGAATCGAATTCTGCTTGGGAAATCTGATGATACTCCGGGGAATCTGCCACGCCTGTGGCTATTTCATACGCATAGATATCGTCGCCGAATTTGCCTACGGATTGGTATCTGCCTTTCTTCAGGCGTACATAGTCGGTGTATCGGAAAGTTAGGGTTGGTGCATCGTCTGTCGCTGGTGGTTGCTTTATTTCATTGATATCGTTCGTAGGAGCGATTTTATTCACTGCTTTTCTTAACATATGGCTGAGCTTTTTATAGATCATGCTATCTATCCTCCTCAAGAAAACTGCCAAAAGCCTATGACTGGCTGTTCGATCTTATTTTCCTCTATTTTAGCGTACACATATAACGCACCAAACCCGAACGGATAGCTTCCATCCTCTGCGATTACCGTTTCTGGATAGCCCTCTTCATCCACTTGTAGGAAGAAGGACAATCCTTCCTGCTGCAAATCGGTCATGTAGTAGTCTTCCTGTTGAATAAGCTTTGGCGTACCGCCCACCTTGATGAGAAAGGGCGCTTCCATCGAATCGTTATCTGAGGTTACTTTTCCATGCGCGATGCTGTGCTTGATCAGATTCGGATTCGTAAATGTATTCTCCGTGCTTTCTATTGATACGGGATGCTCGATCACCTTGATCGAACAGTCGGGGTAGATGTTATGTTCCAGATAGTCCTCATACTCTGCGGGAACGAAAATAGAGATCATTTTCTCCCGCTTAAATGGATGCACTAGAGTTAGATAAAAGAAATAGGTTGGACTTCCCGCGTGTTCGTGAATAAGATGCTGTGCATCGTCAAAAAAGGCTGGTGTATTGCCACCGATCCAGCCTGCTACCAGTTCATTCGATATATCTGGCTTTGCTTGGTATACGATGCAGTTTGTTCTGGTTTGTAAGATAGATTCGGGATTCTCCATAGTCATATGACGCTCCTATATAGAATGTAATGGGTATTATTTATAGTCATTCAGCAATTGCTGCATCTTCTCTATCGTACCGTCTGGATGAGGAACATGAATGGATACCGTCATATTGGCATCGTTTAAGTATTGAAAATTGTTCCTAAGAAAGCTTCTATATTACCATAATGGAATCAGTTTACTATGGTATATGTAAGTATAGAGTAAAACCACTCCCAAAGATGGAGTGGTCTTTTTGAGATAGATATATAGTCTTTTTCTTTTATCTCGCATGAAATAACTTAGCGCAGTCAATCCGATCTATCCAAAATTCTCGTTCTTGCGGTACTTCCTTTGGCACCGTGGAAAAGGCGCCCTTGAAACCATTGTCAATTAGAATTGGCGTTAAGTGCTCTTTCATCGCTTCATGCTGTACGCCTCCTCCAAAAGCCGGGGTGTACCAATCTGAACGAAATCCTAATATCTTATTAAGGTACTCCCGACATGGCTGAATTTCCTTATCATAGAATTGTTGCGCATCTTCAAAGTAAGGAAGATGATCGTGACCATGTACCCCAATAGTCATACCTTCTCGGTGCATATGTTTGATTTCCTGCTCGGTCAAGTAAAAATCGTGAATGAATTGATGTTTATCTGGAAACAAGCTCTCAAATAATGAACCTAGAATTGCTGTTGCTTCTTCAGTAGTTAATTTTACATTTAACATATACTTGTTATATCTACGCAGCCGATCGGGTTCATATGCATAGATTACGCTTGCTTCCTCGATGCCAGTTGTATCGTGTTTCAAACGAATTTGCTCCCAGATCTCTTCATCAGGTACGAACGAGAGCACCGAATGTACAAGATGCACCATAGGAACTACCCCTGAAACTGTGGGACCCGACATTACAGTAAAATAAGCAGGAACCCCTTTCCGCTTCAAAATTTCAAACGCATTAGTATATTGATCCTTCGTACCATCATCAAAAGTTAAAACACACCATGGTTTAGATCTAGGCGTATCCATCTGATCGAGTGAAATAATGTCATATGTTTTACTTAATTCATCAATTTGATATGAAAAATCCTGAGGCGACAAAGGAAAGATCCCTCGCCAGTTCTCTTGCTTCCGAACGTAATGATACATCACTGCAAGATTATTCATACTCATTCCAACCTGAAGGCAGTGGCCAAATATTGGGACGATCCATATCTCCATCCGATTTCACAAAGTAGGTGTCATCAATTGCGACTGATGTGGCCTTTCCTTGGCTGTCTCGAGTTTTCCAGACAAAGTTAATCGGATTGACTCGATGGCGGAACGGTTGAAATAGACCCGCAAGACCATTCTCATCAGGTGTAAAGTCGGGATTTTGTAATCTGAATCCTACATTAGCTAATAGCCGTGCCATCTTATTGTTGCTGATTTGAAAATCGGCTGCCACACAACCATTTTGTCTAGCCCAAGCCAGTACTCCAGCAATTAATGTTCTGAAGTCTGGATCATCCGCATCACTCCATACTTCACTAGAGCGTGGAATCAATTCGATCAGCCTCAATACTTTCAAACCGTGCAACTCTTCATTCGCTGGATCATATACACGATCAATTCGTGTCACGATGACCCCACTATCTAATGGATCACCAAATATCACATAGTTGTAGCCTGCACTGTTCAGGTACCTCCACTTCCAAAACTCTGCATTGCGCTGCTTATATAGAGCGAATTGGCCCGATATGCTGTTATGGAATAACTGTTCGAGCTGCTCAGCGCTAATATTATGGTTCGGAGTTATAATAGTGGTCAGGCTAAGATGTACTTGATCTGTCCATTGTTCTATGTTGACTAAATCCACTGTATTTTTAAGGAGCCTCATATAACCTTCAACTTGAAGCGGAAGTACATAACGGTTCAAGGCAGGAGAATACGAATAGCCCATCCGTTCATACATTGGCGCGACTTGCAAGTTGCATCCAAGAGTCAGACATACTGGATGATGCTTTTCCACTTCTTTTAATAATAAAATTCCTAATCCACTTGTTCTATACTTCTCATCTACGACCCACATCGCTAGTGCGCTACCTCTTACTAAATTGCCATTCGCTATATAATCGCTTGAGATGTTGCCAAGAAAACCTACGATGGCTCCCTTATCTTTTAACAAAAGCGATTGACATTGATCTTCTTCATGAATCCGATATTGCCAGTCAAATAGGGTTTTGTCGTAAATCGCATGTTGAGGTGCCCAACTCTTCTGCAAGAACGAAACAAGTTCTTCAAAGTCGCTATTCTTGTAATGCTCGACTTCCATATATTTACCCCTCCCTTTCAAACAATTTGAATCATTTCGATCCCTGTCATAAACTCAAACGATATTCTAAATGGAATGAGTTAGGCATGCCTGATACAAATGGCTGAATGACTTTATATATCATTCAGCTCATGTTGTGAATTAATGAATATAAGTTACACTGCTATTTATTTCGCCAACTCTTCGACAATATCTACAATGGCTTGAACAGAATCTATATTCGCAATATGATCAATCGGAATTGATATCTCGAAAACAGATTCAATCTCCATTATTAAATTTAACTGCCCTAGAGAGTCCCATTTTTCAAAATCACTTTTTACGCTCTCTAGTTGGACTTGCTCAGCTGGTATTTCCATCACTGTTGCCACAATGTTCAAAATTTGATCTACTCGATTCACTTTCATATCACTCCTCAATCAATGTAATATAGCTTGGCTTTTGAATCTGGCTATTATCCAAAACCTCCATACTACCTGACACATATTTATCTTTAATAAAATCGAAAAAAGGTTGATTCTTGGATGTTTCTGTATATTTGGTTTTCAGATGATTTGATCTAGTAGCCATCTTAGCATAATAAAGAATAGCTTCTTCGATGCCTTTACCCATTACACGGCAGCTCATGACAAAATCTTGAATCTCGGCTTCATGAGATTCATGTTGCGACAAAGAAATGAGTGCTGTATATCCTGCAGTACCAAATTTATCTTCAACTTCAAATACAAAAACAGAATGATCAGCTTGATTACTCCACGTCCAGTAATCTTCTGGTGTAAACCTACGAGTTGCCATGTTGAATTGATTCGTTTTGTTGAGTAATTGAACTGCGCGCGGTAACAAGTTTTCATTCAACTTGTTTACCTTGATTTTTAGTTCCAAGGAGCTCAACCAATCTTCTAAAGAACCAACTAATTTTTTCTCTTCTTGTCTTTGTTGTTCAACTTGAAACCATTTTCCTCGATCCCGATCTTCTTCTGTAACACTTGCAGTTTCAAAACAATTCAAGGTGTGGATAAAGACCGGATACTGAGTAAAATCCTCAGGCAAATCAGGTACATAAATTTCAGGAAGTGCTTGTTTAACTCGATCACGCTCAATCGGATTATCATCTAGAAATACAACTGATTGAAGACCTAGATGGAGTTCCTCAACAATTTCCAAAATATTCTGAGCTTTATCTTGCCAATTAATGCGCAGCGCTGAGAAATCCTTTTTCTTCAAAATCATCTCTGGATGCTTCTCAATCATTTCCAACGCAACCTGTTCATTATTTTTACTGGAGATTGCTAATAAAATCCCCCGATTAGCAAGCCTTTTCAGCTCTCGTTGAAATTCTTTAAAACTCTCTCCGATTGGGTCTATTCCGCCAAGCTTGATATTTTCCATTCCGTCGTCACCAATAATTCCACCCCACAGCGTATTATCCAAATCGCAAATGATGAGCTTTTTGGATTGTCCGAGTAGACCATAGATGACCGCTTGGATCTCTTTAGAGACGAGTGAAAATAAATCTCTGGAAAATGGAATTTTACCAAGTGCGTACATTTTAATATCATAGCTTTTCTTTTGAATAGCTGCATACCAATACATAGAATCCAAAATAATGACTGATTTATGCTCACTTAACCGTTCAGCCATTCGAAGGTTCATTTGCATAAGAATGTTATTAAGACCTATATTATGTTTATTCGTTAGTGTTTGTATCCAACGGAAATGTGGTGGAACAGACCACGAAACCAGAAATAAAAATTGGCTTTTCACAATAGAAGGAATTAACATATCGCAAAAAGCATCGACTTCTTTAATGATCTGCTCGATATCAACAGACTCATAATTAAGTACTTTTTGAAACGATGGAACCATACGCTCTGGACTTGTCCATACAAGATGAGCATCCAGATCTTGCGTCCATAATGGGTGGTTAAGATTCATAAGCAATTGATGGACTTGATTATAGGGAGCTTCCTTTGCATCTATCTTCATTCCATTTGAAGAATCAGCTAGTAATCGAACCATTGGATTCAAATTCCAATCGGATAGTAGTAGCATTTTTATAGTTTGCATGATGAGCTTAACCTCCTTTGCCGCTATCTCTATGCTTCCTACTTCATTATAACTACACTTCCACACAAATCACTGATCGGTACATACTTTACGCCATGCTCCTTACAATATTCTTTCACAGCTTTCTTTACGCCATGAAATCGAGTGCTATTGTAATCGTGAATAAAGATGTAGCCGCCACTTTCCATTCTTGGATAAAAGTACTTTAAACCTTCAAGAATCGGTGCATACAAGTCAACATCCAGACTAACAAAAGCAAATGTGTCTTCGACTCCATCTGTTGACTCGGGAAAATAGCCCTGTTTTACAATGCATTTATCTGGGTGTATCATCTTCCCCAATACAGAATCTATATTGGTATTCTTAAATTCGCCTATTCTAGAGTTAGAGTGATTCCCTTCTTGTTCGATGAGGATATCCTTCTCATTAAACCCGCTAAATGTATCGAACAAATAAAGACTACGATCATGAAAAGACTCGTTGATATACTTAGCGAACTCTCCTTGGAAGACCCCAAGCTCAGCCACATTTCCGCGTACATCATTGTCATATATCTCATCTGCTACCTGACGTAGCATAGCAATTCGTTCATCCAACATTTGATTATGATAATAATCAATAATATTTTCCTTATTGATCTGCAAATCTTCGGTTAATTGCTTATACACTGCTTTACCATGAATATTAGCAATAATTATTAAGTCATATTCATATTTTGCAATTTCCTGAGGAGCAATAACAGGTTTGGATAAAAATATGTCTCCTTGTTTTGAAGGGTCATTATCAACAAAAGCAATCACTTCAAATTGTTGACCCAGCATATAATAAACGCGGAGCCCTCCGTCTCCTGCTCCAAATAAAATAACCTTTCTCTTCTCAGCCATCAGTACACTCCTTTTGAAAATTCGTTTATCTTACTATATCATCGGTTGTTTTCAATTGTTAATAAAGGTTCCAACTTTTTCTATCAATGATAGAGAGTTAAGCTGCTTGAGTAATAGCTCAACAACAAGATATGCTAAACTAAAACAGGCAGTTTCTATCTTTACTTCAAAAATTCTGAAACTCGTTAGAAAGGATTAATATGAATCATTTTGTGAAGCAAGGGATACAATTTATATTATTACTACCAATTCTAGGTGGCATCATAACCGTTCTCATCTTCGCTCTGGATTACTTCCAGTTTGAACTTGTCGAGAAATTCATCCTATATGCGGCCTTCGTGATCGTGCCTCTGGTCATTGTGCTTTTAAAATATGACAAAAAGAGCCCCGCTATGGGTACGATCTATCGAGCTATCCAGTGGTTTCAATTGCCCGCCGCACTCCTTGCTCTCGCCTCTGTGCTCAGTAGTACCGTCTGGGGATTAACAGGAACGGTGATCCCTGGAATACTATCGCTCGGTTGGCTACTACTCACTCTGCTGCTGGGCATATACGGGGTCGTGACGATCGTGATACATAAGGGACAATTAGCCGAGATTGCGATTGGTGCGGGGCTTGTTTACTTTTTTATCGGGGGCATCTGGTTTACCTTGTATCAGTATCAGGTGAGCTTCTTCCAGGCTACACCTGCGACGCATGCGCTCAGTTCGGTTCACTTTCACTTTTCATCGGCAATCGTTCCGATCTTCATTGGGATGCTCGGGCGGATCATGACGAAGCGAAGCTGGTATCCGTGGGTGGTGGCGGTCGATATTATCGGGCCGATCCTGATCGCTATCGGGATGATCGTGTCCAAGCCGCTCGAATATATTGGAGTTGCGCTATTTGCTTGTAATATTGCGGTATATACCACGTATTTGCTCACCTACTTGAAGCGAAATGTATTGCATTTGAAGGCAAAGGTATGGCTGGTGCTTTCATGTCTGGCGTTCTATACGATTGTTGTCGTCTCCATGTTCTATCCACTGCTAAAACGCAAGTTTACGCTGACGATCCTTGATTTCATTCCGATTTATGGAGCGCTGCATGCGTTTGGATTTGTTTTGTGTGGGTTGATTGGGTGGGTGTATCTGGTGAGCCTGATGAAGAACAAAATTGCTCATACTAATAGCTGAATAATTCTATGTTGTCGTGTCCAGCCAACCTCCATCTTCCTATATATCCCATCCAAACCATTCTCCATTATAATAACGGCATATGATTATAGTGTTCAAATGAACCTACCTTCGCATGGTAAAAGAGGCTTACGATGTCAACTCCAAACTGTATAAGGTAGGAAAAGGGAGATTTATTATGGAATATCATGTATCGGTACATGGCAATGACCAACAGCAAGGCACAGCAGATCAGCCCCTTCGTACGATATCGCACGCTGCGGCTCAAGCGATGGCTGGCGATACCGTTATTGTACATACGGGCGTATACCGCGAATGGGTAAACCCGGCGAATGGCGGCACCGCGGAGCACCGAATCGTGTATCGCTCTGCGGGAGATGGAGAAGTCGTAATTACTGGAGCGGAACGAATTACGCATTGGACATCCGAAGGAGACGATGTATGGAGCACTGAAGTGCCGAATTCGATCTTTTCCGTTCGGAATCCATTTGAAACGGAGCTTAGCGGAGACTGGTTGTTCGATGGTGCCTTTCCCGTTCATCTTGGCGACGTGTATCTAGATGGCCAATCATTATATGAGTGCGATAGTCTTGAAAGCGTTCGCAATCCTAAGGTGTGGCAGGATGCCAAATATCCTGAGGATTCACGTCTCACCTGGCATGCCGAGGTCAGTTCAGCAACGACCAGAATATGGGCAAATTTTGGCGATCAAGACCCCCGGTATGAAAATGTGGAAATCAATGTACGTCCCCATTGCTTCTGGCCTAGCAAGCCCGGTCGCGACTATATCACCGTCAGTGGATTCACTCTCCGGCAAGCTTCTCCGCAATGGGCGCCTCCAACAGACTACCAGGAAGGCTTGATCGGCCCACACTGGAGCAAGGGCTGGATTATTGAAAATAATCATATTAGTGAATCCAAATCCGTGGGTATTAGCCTGGGTACAGCGATCGGTACAGGTCACGCGGAGTCTGGTGAGCAGCAGAGTAAAGGCGGTACACAACGCGAACAGGAAGTGATTTTGCGCGCATTACGCTCTGGATGGCACCAGGATACCGTAGGCAGTCATATCGTTCGTGGTAATGTGATCCACGACTGTGAGCAAGCTGGAATTGTCGGTCATATGGGAGCTGCCTTCAGTCAGATTGTTCAGAATCGAATCTACAATATTCATCATAAACGTCTGCGACATGGCGCTGAAGTAGCAGGAATCAAGCTCCATGCGGCACTCGATACGCAAATTAGTGAAAATAAAATAACCAGCTGCTACCGCGCGCTCTGGCTGGATTGGCAAGCACAAGGTACACGTATTAGCCGCAATGTATTTGGGGATAATCTGTCGGAAGATTTGTTCGTTGAGGTGTGTCATGGGCCATATCTGGTCGATCACAATCTGTTCCTCTCGCCGATGAACTTCCGCAATATGGCGCAGGGCGGGGCATTTGCTCATAATTTATTTGCAGGTCGGTTTGTCGTTCGCTCTGAGGTGACGCGAATTACGCCATATCACTTTCCGCATGAGACAGCGATGGCGGGGTATTCCAATATTACAGGCGGCGATGATCGGTACTATAACAATATCTTCCTCGGTGATGGTGACGAGAATAAAGAACCTGTGCCGATTACGTTTTTCGAGCATCTTCCGCTAAAGCCACGGGATAATGTTGGAGCAGACGGGAAGACGGTGATGGATGGCGTGCCGGACGATTCGGTCTGCTATCTGCATGCTGTGGGACTTGGTGGATATGATGAGCATCCTCATTTCAAAGATAAGCGCTGGTGGGAATATACGAAGGAGGAGCTAGCAGAGCTGGGCGATGCTGCGAAGGATTTCTTTATCGGGAATGCGGTGCTGCCTGTAGCGATGGGCGGGAATGTGTTCCTGAATGGGGCTGTTCCGAGTCGTCATGAAGTGAGTGCTGGGAGTGCTGTAGAGAAGGGGATTCATGTGCAGACTGATTCTTCGCAAGGTATGGCGAAGGTACATATTCAGATCAGTGCGCCGGAGTTGATTCGAGGACAATCGAGTGCTGCGATGCGGGTTACGACGGATCTACTTGGGAAGGCGTATCATGCGAATATGGGGTATGAGGAGCCGGATGGTCGCTCGTATGATTTGGATGTGGACTTTTTCGGAGTGAAGAGATTGGATGGTATTGTTACGGCGGGGCCGTTTGAATTACATAAAGAAGGTACAGCTATGTTTGAGATTTAATTGATGTATGAGGGAAGATCCAGTCACCTCCAATGGCTGGATCTTTTTACATTTACATATCCTGAAGCAATGACATATCCAAATACGCCCTGCCCAAATACCCACTACATAACACAGGTCGCTCCAACAATTCATACATCTTCTTATACTCCGGTCCTTCCTGCGACCAGACTTCAAATGTATCAAACTCTTCCTTCGAAATCTGATGATACTCTGCTGTGTCGGTGATCCCAGTTAGCATCTCATACGCATAAATGTCATCGCCAAATTTCCCTACCGAATGGTAACCGCCTTCCTTGAGACGTACATAGTCCGTGTATCGAATGCTCATCGTTATCACTCACCTTATTGCGTATTATCTACCCACATTCACAATCGTTCTGACCCAGGCGGGCTCGCTCGTTGCAGCGCGTACCAGACAGTCTGCACAATCTGCAAAAGACAGCAGGCGGCTCATCGCTACGCGTGTTGCTGGGCCTGATACATAATCCGAAGTGGCATCCCCATCATGAAGTCCTGTTGGTCTTATAATAACCCAATTCAGGTTACTCTGTCGCACCGCCTGCTCAGCGATTCCCTTATCCTTGATCGCCTTCGAAAGAATACGCCGATTCAGCCCAAGCGCGCATCGGCTCGCTAGGGATAGCTCTTTTCCATCACTCAGACCGATGCCGCTCTGCATCACCAGTTGCTTCACTCCGCTACGCTCACAGGCTTCAATCATATTCTGAATCCCCTGCGACATTACTGTGCCTGGCGAGAAATTCGCAGCAATCGCATTCGTGAAGCCTTTGGACATGAAGCTATCATCCGGAAATGTTTTGGTGGGACCGATGCAACTAATAACCACATCGTTACCGGCAATCGCTCTTGCCATGCTGGACACGTCGAACACATCTCCTTGCCGGGCAGTGAGTCGTTCTGCAGGAGCAATCCTTTCTGGCTTACGCGCGACTGCTACAACCTCATGTCCTAGTTCAAGCGCGCGCTCGACTACCTTTCTTCCCGTTGCTCCGGTCGCTCCGATCACTGCAATCTTCATCAATGTATGTCTCCTTTAACTTTTAAGTAGTATGGGCTTGTATTCTCGTATCTCATCATGCTCTCTTATCTCGTCCTACTTCAGTCATTCAAAAATGCACACCAGTGCATTAAGTAGCAACTATGTATAATTGTATTCAGATATCGAACATCTACAATGATTAAAAAGACGAATGATGTGCAGTAGTTCACGAATGTTATAGAATTGTGCATTTATTATGCTGGAAAGCAGGTGGTTCCCTTGGCATCCACGATAGATCGAAGAATACGCAAATCTCAAGAAGCGATTAAAAAGGCAATGATCGAGCTATTAGCCCAGCACCATTTCGATCAAATTACTATACAACATATCGCCGATCGAGCAGATGTAAGCCGCAGAACGGTCTATCTTCATTACACCGACAAATTCGACCTGCTGGACAAGCTGATCGAAGAGCATATGAAGGAACTGCACCAGCTATGCGAAGCAACAGATGACGATGCCGATTATACCGATCCAGCTGTATTGATCGTATGGTTTGAATATTTGGAGCATCATGCTTTATTTTTCTCCGCGATGTTGGCGAGTACCGGAAGTCCTTTTTTCCGCAATCGGTTCTTGGAATTTTTCCTCCAGCAGCTCGAAAAGGGAAGCGATCAGGGAGTACCGGATGGCGTGCAGGTCGATATTCAATTTCTAGGAGCAGCGATCGTAGGGGTCGTGGAGTGGTGGTTTAAAACGGAACGGTCGCTTGCGCCGTCCTTTATGGCGGAGCGTGTTGGGGTATTGCTTGAACGGAATTTGAAAGCGAGTTTACCACTTGCCTGAGGTGTTACGATTTTCAGCCAAAATATAGATTAAGGTATGCCAATAAACCACTCCGAATCTCATCGAAGTGGTTTATGGAGTAGAACGGCTTGCCGTCGCATGAATTAGATTCGATCTTCCGTTATAAACTCTTCCACTCGGTCTCTTTTGGTGTACATGTCATACCAAATATCAGCAATTTTGCCTTGTGCTCCTGGATGCTGTTGCATCCAAATTCCAATAGATAGGTGACCTGCATAGATCCCTTGATCCGATAATTCGCTATTCAAATTAAAGATATAATTACGAAGTCCCGCAACGGCAATCCCGACGTTACCCATCATCGGTACGGGGTGGATTGCAGCGCCTCCAGTGGTAAATAATAGAGCACCGCTTTGTTTAGCCAGCATTTCTGGCAGCACCTGTTGCACACTGGACAATGCACCTACAACATTAAACTGAAATTGATACAGGGCATTTTCTTCATTTACTTCTAAGGTCGGTGCTACAGTGTCTATACCTGGCGTCGGGCTATATTCCAACACATCAATAAATCCATATTTTTCTTTAACAGCAGCGAATGCCTGTTCAATCTGTTCTTTATTTAAAATATCGGCTGGAAATGCAGCCGCTTCAATGCCCTCTTGTTGTAATTCATGAACGAGTCCATTCAGCTTTTGTTCATTACGAGCAATCAGAGCTACGCGAAATCCATTCTGTCCAAACTTCTTGGCAATCGCCATTCCCAAACCTTCTCCAGCTCCAACAATTGCTATCGTTTTCATCTCATATCTTCCTCTCAACCGGATTTAATTATCAGCCAGATAAATAATAGACATAGTGTTGTTTATTTATCTTTTGTTCATTATCATGAATATACAAACTGCATTCAATATGGAATAATTCCGATTTTGAGAAATAAAAGGCATATTCTACTCCAATGTCGCTTAACTCCTAAAAAATATAAAGGAACGAATCCCAATGACCAAAAAAACCGATTTACGCGTTATTCGCTCCAGGTATTCGATTAAAAAAGCATTTATCGAGCTTCTTCAGGAGAAAGGTTATGAAGCGATCACTATTCAGGATATCGCGGATCGAGCTATGGTTAATCGCAATACCTTTTACCTGCATTATCAGAACAAGCCTGACTTACTAAATACGTCGATGGATGAATTATTAGCAGAACTGAATCAAACGCTCCATCTTTGTTCAAATCGTCCATCCCCAATGACCGGTGCCAAGTTTGAACAATTAATGCAAACTATACTGGAGAAAATTCAGGACAATATTCCCTTCTACCAGGCATTGTTACTGGATGAGAATAGAATCTATGGCTTTCAATCGAAAATGGAGCAAATTATTAAAAACACAGTGGAAGATGGCTTGGAGGATACGGCTCTGCAGATTTCGAAGGAGCTGTTGCTTCAATATATCGCCTCTACGTTTATGGGCATTGTCATATGGTGGGTTAAAAATGATTTCTCGTATACGCCACACGAACTCGCTTCTCAATTCGGGAAAATTCTAACGCATGGACACTTAAAAGCCGCTGGTATTTCGATCGAGGAGTAAAGAGCAGTACAGCAATCTGTACTTACCATTCAACGTTATCATAGGGATCGTAGGCCAACTTCACATCCTAAGCCTACCGTTCATAGCAAAAAAGCACCCTATCTACCGATTCTCAAGAATCAGTAAACAGGGCGCTTGATTAAAATCTAACATTCATGATCCATATCATACATTTCCGAACAACATCCCTACCATTTACTCCGGAATATAAGGCAGATCCAGCATCTTCGGCACATTAATCACATGCAGTTCCGTATAGGTGCGGATACCTTCTGTACCATACTCACGACCAATCCCGGATTGCTTGAAGCCGCCAAATGGGAAACGAACGTCCAGCCCTTGAACCGCAGCCGTATTAATCATCGTTGTTCCAGCTTCAAGCTGACGTGCTACAGAGATCGCACCCTCTTCTTTGCCCCATACGGAGCTCGTCAATCCGTAGATGCTCTCATTATGGAGCTGGATCACCTGCTCTTCGTCATCGAACGGCAAGATCGGAACAGTAGGACCGAACTGCTCTTCCACTACAATCGGATCATGTGCATCACAATTTAGAACAAGCGTCGGTTGCAGATAATATCCCTCGTCAAATCGCTTCTGATCCAAAATGCGACCCAGCGGAATCACCTTCGCCCCGCGCTTCTCTGCGTCTTCAACCAGACTCAGCACGTAATCCCTCTGCTTAACGTTGTTGACCGGACCTACTGTCGTATTCGGATCAAACGGATCACCGATGCGAATCCAGCGATTCGCCGCCTCGATATATTTTTCGATAAATTGATCATAGATCGAACGGTGCACATACACACGCTTGGCGATCATACAGATCTGCCCCGTCGTGAGGAAGTTAGAAACGACAATCCGGCGCATCGCGCGCTCGTCTTCCACGTCAAAGCTGTCCAGGAAGATCGCTGCATCATTACCGCCCAGCTCCAGCGTCATGTCTTTGATCGTGTCTGCAGCTGCCTTGATAATATGCTTGGCAGTTTCAGTTCCACCGGTAAATGCGATTTTCGCCACATGGGGATTCGTCGTGAGCTCGGCGCCCACATCGGCATTCCCATGAACCACATTGATGACACCAGCCGGGAACTCGCTTGCGATAATCTCCGCTACCTTCGCTGCCGCGAGCGGTGCATATGGACTCGGTTTGAGTACGATTGTATTACCTGCCACAAGGGCAGGAGCGATCTTGATCGTAGATAATGCAATCGGGTAGTTCCACGGACTAATCGCCGCTACGACGCCAATCGGATCATACGACAGAATCGTTTTGCCGTGATCATGCTCTTGCACCTCGCCCTGGAGAGCCGCTGCCGCTTCATTGCACACGAACTCCATCCACATCAACGAAACATAGATTTCACCATGCGCATCATACAGTGGCTTGCCATGCTCTCTGGATAGCAAGTTCACGATTTCGTTCTCGGCTGCTCTAATCCGCTCAATCGCCTTACGCATCCTTGCAATGCGGTCCTCGATATCCGATTTCTTCCATGTTTTAAAAGCTTCTGTCGCGGCTTCGATCGCTTGGACAGCTTGTTCTTTTGTCGTAACCGGGAAGTAACCGACGATCTCAGTCGGGTTGGCCGGATTCTCCTTCGCGGATTGAGAAACGGACTTCACGTTCTGTCCATTGATTAACGCTTCGACGGTAATTGCATTCACGGCATCCTGATCTGCTTGAATTGTCATTGTATAACCCCTTTTTATCTCAATGTAAATGGATTACGCCCACACTTCGTCTGCAATTTCCTTCACGTAACGAAGCTTAGTCCACTGTTGGTCTTCCGTTAAAATATTGCCCTCTTCTGTAGAAGAGAATCCGCATTGTGGACTGAGACAAAGCTGCTCCAGCGGAACATACGTAGCCGCTTCGGCAATGCGTGCTTTGATCTGTTCTTTATCCTCAAGCTCGCCCGTTTTGGATGTGAGTAGACCAAGCACAATTTTCAGATCTTTTCGATTCACATGCTTCAAGGAATCAAAGCTACCCGAACGCTCATCGTCAAACTCCAAAAACAGTCCGTCTACATCTAAGCCGCCGAAGATTACTTCAGAAGCATAATCATATCCACCCGTTGAGAAATAGTTCGACTTATAATTGCCCCGACAAATATGCATCGTCACAACCAGATCCGCTGGCTTATGCGCCAGAGTTTCGTTAATCATGCGTTGCATCGTTTTTAATTCCTCCGCTGGTTCTAGCCCTTTGGCGCGCAGCTTCTCATGCCCCGCTTCCGAAAATAGATCTGCCCAAGCGGTATCGTCCAGTTGCAGATAGCGACATCCTGCATCATAGAACGCTTGGATCGCCTTTTGATACGCTGCGATCGTATCCTGCAAGAACGCCTCGCGATCGGTATACACATTGGCATCATTTTCAAGACGATATAGAAGCATATTCGGACTTGGAATCGTCTGCTTCGCTACCGCATCACCTGCATGCTGTTTGACGAATTTGAAATCCTCCAGGAAAGGATGTGCAGAGAAATCGACCTTGCCGATCACGCGAATCCCACCTTTACGCGTCTGCATATTGTGGAATTTCGGGCCATCTATTTGTTCATACAACTCTACGCCGTCCAGACCACCGAGGAAATCAAAATGCCACCAGCTTCTACGCAGCTCGCCATCTGTAACGGCAAGCACACCGTTTGCCTTCTGCTTTTCGATAATACGAATAATCTCTTGGTCTTCGACAGCGCGTAATTCCGCGTGTGTGATGCTACCTGCTTTATATTGTTCACGCGCCTGAGTCAAGTTACCAGGACGCAAAAAGCTACCTACGTGGTCATGTTTAAAAGGGATCATATCACTTGCTCCTTCTGCCTTTTTGTTCTAATGAGTATAACATGAGGGAAGAGGAGTGCTGTCATATAAAAAAGGTATGTCTGGTCATATGTTGTGGCTATAGCTGAGAGATTAGATAGAGAGATTAGATAAAGAAATTAGGTAGAGAAGTTAGATAGGATAGTCAAAAGAGGATATAGTTCCAGAGTTCCAGCATACAAATTCCGCCCTTTTGATTCGATAGCTTGGGCTTCTATACTCCATTGATTCTGTATTCCATTCAGCTGGTATCCACAAGCTCAAATAAATGCTCTACAGTTGGAACTGTCACGTTAATTGAAGCTTTGATCCATTGCCCGCTTGATCTTGAAGCTGCACGATGAGATCAGCATAATCATATGGAATATATACATATACAGCTGAATTTATAAGGGATCACGAATCTAAGTTATAGCATCAGGGTCTAAAATGCTTCCGTTCTACTTTGACACGATGAAACGTAATTTCCTCCTTCTGATCCCCATAGACGAGCACCGCTTTAAAATCTAATCCGTTTAATAAAGGGGCTGGAATGGTCGTCACATCAATGATTGTAGTTTGGTTGAGCTGCCCTTCGATAAATCCGTCGTAGATGCGGAAATACATTTTCACTTTGCTACCCGCTGCTACAGTTTCTCGACTTTCTTTATTTTGGATCAGTAACGTTGATTCTTGTGGAGCAGGCGTGTTCGATTGGATCACATGTAGCTGAATATCGAACTGCTCAGAGTCAGCTTCATACTCCGAAGCATCATAAGATTGCGTTCCAGGCGGGGAACAAGCTGTAGTTGCCAATACGAAAATCAAATTGAACATGAAGGGGATTATTTTTGGGTGCAGAAAGATCACCTCCGATTTGGTAACGGTTACATAATTGGTTGGTTAGAATTCTTCACTTGTGATCGTCTATGTCTATACTTCGTCATAAGAACATAACATACAGATACAGTATATCGCTGTCTTTTTCAGATGATGGACAGAAGATACTGACATACTGTTGTCAGTAGGGAGCTTATATAATCAATAGCATAAGCATACACAAACTCATTTCATATACAAGGAGGACATTATGTCAGTTATTGGACCCGATTTTATTTCACTTCAGGTGAGCCATCTTGAGGATTCTGCGCAATTCTATCAAAACTATCTTGGACTGGTTCGATCACAGACAGGGCCGCCTCATGCGGTCGTCTTTGACACAACACCGATTGCCTTCGCGCTTCGCGACCTTATCCCAGGAACAGAGCTCCGTTCTGAAACGCAGCCTGGGCTTGGTGTCGCTCTGTGGCTTTACGCCCCGGACACGCAAGAAATCCACGATAAGCTCGTTGCAGCAGGTATACGAATTACAGCTCCGCCGATAGATGGGCCATTCGGGCGAACCTTTACATTTGCCGATCCAGATGGTTATCTCATTACGCTTCATAGTAAGGCTTGATATACAAATTAGAAAGGTTCACGTCAAAGGGAAGAATTCTTATAAATCAAGGACTCTTCCCTTTGTAATGTCTTTACAGAGGTCTGACTGAAAGCCTGCATGTACAGATCGTTTTGACGCGGAAGCTGTGAATCAGTATCGCTGTCGCAACCGCATTCTACGAATCACAGCTTCAATCACGAGCAGATTAGGAATCCAGCAAAGCCAAGCGACCACCCGAAATGCCGCTTCAAAATCACCAAGCAGAATAATCAGCGGCGCTAAGCAAATTCGGAGCGTCACCGCTGAAAAAGTGAGCGCATAGCTACGCAGCATCCATTCCTTATGAGCCTGGACGTCTTTGCTCATAATTTTACGCAGTGCCGTAAGTGTCGTCGCCACCCACAGTATATCAAGCGATATGAACCCCAACCCGGAAACCCAGCCACCAGTCGCAAAAAAGGATAAATACACATTCACGATCCCACTAACCATGATCGAAAGCACATATCCATACCCCAATCGGCGATGCCAACGTCTTCTGGCAGGTGTTGGCTTAATAAACAGTTGAAATGGTCCTAAACCCAAGGCAAATATCGCGGTAACAATATGAGCATAGAGTACATAGATCCACGGCTTGAGTTCAAAATCTGGCTTTTGCAATTTGAAAGAAACCAGTCCAGCATGACTCGCGTTCAGAAAGCCATATTGAACAATGGCGTAACCCGCAATTGCAAATGCGAGAATAAGCACAAGTGCTCGAGTCATTTTAGTTGCAATAGGAATAAGCCTCCTCCTTTAACTGTAGAGAAATCATGTACCGCTTCGATCGGTAGAATGTGTACTCTAAGTATAGGGGATGAAGTGCTGCGATCTTTGCCTTTTCCATTGGAGTTATTGCCTGATTCGATAGACTTTGTTGATTAAAAAAGAAAATCCGCTAGGCTACATGTCGAATGAATGCAAAAAAACGAGCCCGCTAAGGCTCGCTTAATGTATTGAAGTCGCTTTATCATTACATGTCCCTTATGATCTTGCTTTATCTATACTCGGCTCGTCAGCTTCGATGATTACTTCAACCCTGCCTGTGCCTTCGTGAGCAGTTTCCCACCTTGAAAAGAAAGTACGGCGTTCGAACCATCGCCAGCTGCACCTTTATAGCTATACACGACCATATTCTCCGTTTCACTTAGCGCTTCACCTTCGCCGCCTAGAATGTTGGTGACCTCTTCTACGGACATGCCAACCTCCAGCTTCTTATACTGGGCAAACGTAATCAGCACCCCGTCCCCTTTTCCGGCAGAGCCATTATTGCCTGTGCTAGTCGATGTCTGACCGCTCACACCTTGTCCAGCCGTAGCACCAGCTGTATCAAGTGCTATCATCTTTTTCTCCAACGCAGCAATTTTTTGCGCCTGTTCATCACTTTTAATACCCTGTTCAGTGAGTTTTTTCTCCAGCACCGTGATTTTGTCCTGCAACGCACTCGTGTCTACAGATGCAGCCGGAGTCCCCTCTGATCCACATGCGGATAGGATCAGCATGGATAAGACCACACTGGTTCCACCAAGTACTTTTTTGTTCAATAGATTCATCTTGAATCCCTCCATTCTCCGATTAACTAGTCGGTTCTAACGTTATACAGCTATGATTTGCAGCAATACTCTATGTAAACATATTGATATTAGTTTACCATACAGACTTATACATGTACCTGCGCCTTTGGCTCCGAGACTTCTTGGTTAGAAGCGTTCCCACATGTAACCACCAATTTTATATAGTAACACGGGTATGCCCCTGTGCCAAACAAAGACTGGTTTCTAAAAATATATCCGGTTGCTCTCATGCCCCTCCCATGGACTCAAGACCATCGCTAATGATCTGAATCATCGTGGGCGAAAAACTAAAAATGGTAAACCTTTTTCGACTACCGCTATCCGTGATTTGCTGGATAATCCCATGTTCGTAGGTAAAATTCGTTACAATCAGTATGAGAATTGGGCAGAGAAACGGCGTAAGGGAAAGAGTACAGATACCATTCTAGTTGACGGTCATCATCCACCGATGATTAGCGAAGAATTGTGGGACAAGGTTCAGCTTCTGCGAAAGAAGAAAGGAAAGCTACCAAAAAAGCGCTTTGAAGGGGAATATCTACTCACCGGGCTGATTCGTTGCCCTGAGTGTGGTGCCGCCATGACAGCCAGTCGAACGGTCAATCGGTCGAAGGATGGCGAGAAGATCACTCGGATGTACTACTCCTGTGGGCGATTCCGAAGCCAAGGAAGCGCCGTCTGCCACGCCAACAGCGTCCGCAAGGTGGAAGCAGAACAAGCGGTGACTGATCGCATTAGGCAAGCCGTGGTCAATCCAGAGATATTGCAAAGAGTTGTCAGTAGCGTCAATGAAAGACGATCTGGACGAATCAAACCACTACGTGATGAGTTAACAGCAGTACAGACACGTATCACCAGTCTGGAGGATAAGAAACGCAAGTACCTTGAATTGTATGAAATCGACGATATTGATCGAGATATGTTTTCTGAGCGCCTGAGTGTATTAAACAAGGATCTGGATATTGAGTTAACCCGCAAGTCAAAACTAGAATTAGAGCTTCGGGATGATCAGGCTGATCCTGTATCCTACGAGCTTGTGCGTTCCTTGGTGACAAACTTCGATACCTTGCTACAGTATTCCGCCTTTCAACAGCGTAAGACCCTGCTCCACCTGATTGTGAAGAAGATTACGCTAGACAACAAAAAACGTGTAGGCAACGTCGAACTTGCCTTCAGTGAGGAGACTCAGAAACATTTTTTAAGCTTAGCCCCTTCCGCCGAAAACATGGCGGAAGGGGCTATATCTTTGAGAAAGGATTTGTTGCTAAAAAGGAGTGATCTCCGTGGTAATCTGATAAAGGGCTTCCAACAGACACTGTTAGATAGCACATTTTTGGCAGAACATATAGGTTTTAGACAACACTTGTTTTGAACAGTTGAACACTATTTGAGTTTTTCCCAATTATTTAAATACGATGTTACATCTATTGTTCCTTCACGTAATTCCTTAGCAGTTCCATTTTGAACAGAAAAATATAAATGTAATGCATTGCCATCATCCGCTCGGTTTTCATCATGATATTGGCCTATCTGCTCAGATTCAAAAATAAAGAAACTCCAAGTATCGTTGGAATCAACCATTGAATATAAGCAATAATCAACATTTGTTCCCACCACATCAGTTAATTTGGTTACATGCCAACCATGCTCATTTTCACCTGATTTATGAGTAAAGCTTCTGCTATGATAAAATTTTATCAATATTGGCCGTTTGTACTTTAAATCTGGTTTTGTAATCTTTATTCCACTGCCTTCTTTTCTTGAAGCTGTAGTCACTAAGTAGTTCGGAAATTTCCTCTGAATAATATCTATGACCATCTCTCTTGCCTGCTTTCGTGTATAGCTGCCTTTAGTATTATCCTCTATTTCCTCTGTTTCTTCATCATTGTCATTCCTAGAGTGAATCCAGTCATCATGGGTTAATACTTTTTCTTCTAACAACTGCACTCTGTTCATAAGTTCTAAAATAATTCTATCATAATTCATCTTAATCACCCTTTCCTTATTCGATTTCATCTTAGCATATTTTATTTCTTCTTTAAATGATAAATAGATAAAATAATAAAATAATTTTATCTATTTATTTCCAAAAAAAAACTAATCCTCTATAAAAAGGATTAGTTTCTGCTTGTTACAAAAGAATAAATTTCGCCCTACTTGTGGTACGGCTCCCCCCGATTAATCTTCACCGCTCGATACACCTGCTCCACCAGCACCAATCGCATCAACTGATGCGGTAACGTCATCCGACCAAAGCAAAGCCGCTGCTGCGCCCGTTTCAGCACCTCATCCCCAATCCCATGACTCCCACCAATCACAAACACCACATGACTACTCCCATACGTCCCCAGCCGATCAATCTCCGCCGCCATCTCCTCCGAACTCCACAGCTTCCCATCCAGCGTTAACGCCACCACATGCGCATCCGGCTTAATATGCGCTAAGATCCGCTCGCCTTCTTTATCCTTCACAATCCTTACCTCAGCATCACTAAGCGTATCCGGCGCCTTCTCATCGTTCACTTCCGTCATCTGAAACTTAATATAAGGCGCAAGCCGCTTACTATACTCCGCAATCCCCTGCACCAAATACTTCTCCTTCAACTTCCCCACAACAATAATCTGAATATGCATCCCCAAACCCCTTTTTCCATTTTCAATTTATTCCCTATGTAAAACAGCCCCTAGACCGTTCACTTCAACAACTAAACCTCAACTCCAATAAGTATACCATCCTCCTCAACCCCACACCCTACCTCATTCCATCTCAACCCACTGATCTCAAGCAAGCCTACATATCTTCTATTTAACAAATATCTCACGAACACAAATTAAATAACCTAACCAAATAAAATCTAGAAAACCCAAGCCAATCCTACTTCTCTCCACCAAGTCATACAAATTAAAATCTCCATACGTTCATACGCCGTAATAAAAGCGTTACTTCATATCAATAACTTCGCTAAATACTTAAAATACTCACTAAAAAATCACTGAAAAGTATCTACAAAAAACATATTTACATCCCTACGCTCATCAAAATCCAAAAGCTAAACTAAAGTACATTTTACATAGTATCTACATATAAAAACTAGACTCCATAGACATAAACATTAAACACTAACCCTAAATACTTCTCATTACAAACATTGCTCTACCAAAAAGTCCTTAACAGCCCCTATACGCTGGAACAGCGTACACTGCTACTCCCCCACCAAAGAATTTGTGCGGTTCCCGGCTCTACATGAGATCTTACGCAATTCCAAATGAATGCACCAGCACGGAACGAAGGAAAGGAAATAAGGGGAAAGCACGATTTTGGAGGGGCGGGAATCTACATTTTCTCCTAATCCGTAGATTCCCGCGGCTCCACCTGAGTGCGTCCCCTTATTCCTTTCCGAAGTGTTCCACCTCCCTATCACCAAAAGTCTCACATCCAAGGAAACCCCACCAATCCCCCACAAATTGAAAACTCCCTCCACACCAACCACACAGGTCAGCGCAAAGGGAGCACTTGCAATGCATATAACAATCCTTTATTACTATCGGCAGATTACCTGTAATATTTAATACATTATTAGAATATTATCCCAATTATTTTCCTTTTATCGCTTGTGCCACGATGGTCGCATATACTTTAGCTCCTGCCGGATTCACGTGTACGCCATCCGTAGCGAAGAAGCTGTTCTGTCCTTTACTTGCGGAATACCAATCGACCACGCGGATGCGTTTATCTTCTGCGGCAACCGTGTTGATCGTATCATTCACCAGACTTTCCCATGCACGCGGTACACGTGTATTCACCAGGATAATGCGCTTCGCACTGCTCAGTTCATCCAGCAGATCCTCAAGCTGTTCCTGTGTGAACGAGCCATTCGTACCCAGCTCCAGGATAACCGTTGAGCCGAGATGACCACCCTGGCGAAGCTGGCGGATCACATCCGGTGCTTCCGTCATCTGGCGACCGACACGTCCGTCGATGGTGATGCCCGGCATCGTCTGTGTCATATAATGCGCGACATCCAGCATAACCGAGTCGCCAATAGCAGTTACGCCATCACCGGAGACGATCGCATCCAGATGTCTCTTGGTGGCAGCGGCAGGTAACGGTGGTGCAGGCGAATCGAGCTTTTGTTCGTTTCCACTCGTCGAGCCGGAATCGGTGCTCGTAGCTGTGTTATTGTCATCGTTACTTGAGCTACTTGAATCAGTATCTTTGCCGTTTGACGAAGCATCTGTAGATGAGGAAGCTTGGCTATCCTCATCGTTTTTCTTACCGTCTGTAGAATCTGTAGAAGCGGCAGATTCGCCTTTACCCGCAGCATTTTTACCGTCCGATGTTCCATCTTCCTTCCCATCCTTGGTCGCGTGCGACACATTGGTTGGTGTTGCGGAAGATGAACCGGTGATAAATACCGACTGCGGCTTTTGAGCGTTTTGCTCCGCTTCTGCCGTTTCCAGGGCTGAACTTTTGGTCAGCACATGACCGAGAACGGCAGCGGACAGGATGAATACAGCGGCAGATGAACCGCCAATGATCCAGCCGCGGCGACTACGCCAGTTGGAGCTACCCATACGTCCGAAGGCATAACGGAAGCCTTTACGGCGAATCGGCTGCTCGACGAAGCGCCATGACAGCTCTGCCAATGCCAGACTGACCAGAACTTGCAGAATCGCACGTACAATAGAGGGCTCACTTGTATCGACCTGCGGCGTACTTAGCGTAATAACCGGGAAGTGCCACAGATACAGCCCATATGATCGTTGACCAAGCCAGCGTAGCGGCTTGCAGCCGACCAGAACAGCCAGGCGACTTGCCGGATGTGCCAGTACAGCGATGAGAATACCGGTGACGATCGAGATCAGCACCAGACCACCACGGTACAGGAACGGCTCATATTCATTCGTATGCCAGATCGCCCAGACGATGGTGAAGAGAGCCACCACGCCCACGCCATCCAGCAGCGTTTGCGCGGGAGCGGACACATTGGCTTTGAGCTTAACACTTGGCCAGACGATTGCGAGCGCCGAACCGATCAGGAGCGCGAAGATCCGTGTATCCGTACCATAATACACACGGCTTGGGTCTGAACCCGGTACATACAATACAGCCATGAGCAGCGCGGAGATGAGCGATAGACTTAAGATCCATCCTGCCAGATTACCTCGCTTCGGCAGGAATTTGAGTCCCAACATCAGGACGAACGGCCACAGTAGATAGAACTGTTCTTCTACCGCTAGCGACCACAGATGACCGAGCGGTGAAGCTGGGCCGAAGCTTTCAAAATACGATACTTTATGGAAAATAAACCACCAGTTACTCACATATAATAATGCAGCCGGGATATCTCCCTGTAGTGCTGCAAGGCGTCCATGATCTCCGATCAGGCACCAGAGTGCGACGATCACAATCATCGCATACATCGCTGGCAGTAACCGACGAGCACGCCTTTTCCAAAAGTCGACCATATCGAAGCTACGATTGCGCTCCCATTGGCCAGCAAGAATATCCGTGATCAGATAACCGGACAATACGAAGAAGATACCGACACCGAGCAGTCCACCCGGTGCCCAGTCTGTGTTTAAGTGGTATAAAATAACGGCCAACACCGCAAATGCACGTAGTCCATCCAGACCTGGCATATAGCGATGCTGCTGGAGCGGTTTAGACATGATCCGTCCACCGTCCTCTATGTATAATGGAGCCGTTCTTTACGGCGAATTGACAAAATTTATGTTGATTGAGCGTCCATTGTTCCGTTCGTAGCAACAGATCCGTGATGTCGTTCATATTCTTTTATCCTTTCCCATGGTCACTCTCATTCCGTGCACAGCCTCGCTTGCAGGAACCGACATGACCCATTATATCCAAGTATTCTAAGGTAGTAGTCTCAAACCAGTTAAAATTGGTTTACAGCACCGTCGTATTTATGCTCTGAATATTACATTTTGATCGTATACAAGCTGCAGAAGGACGCAGGAAAACAAGGAGCCGGAAATTCCGGTCCCTGCCCTGATGTAACGTCATGATCTATACGTGCTAATGGGAATGTCTGATTCGTAGTTTAAGAGTGTATGGCATTCATTATTGGGTCGGCTGTAGCTATTCAAGATGATCCATCATCCTGGCTACAGTCGGTATCGTATAGCTCCGCTTTGGGGCAGATTCATGAGCATCCCGAATCGGCAAGGCGTTATCAGACGACCAAAAATTCGCCGTGTTGATCACAGTAGACGCATTTGGCAGGTGGGTCCCAGTCGGAAAATTCAGTTTCTTTCAGATCGACCACATCAGGTGCATCCTCATATTCATCGACAAACGCTTCAAGCGCGTCCTCTACATGTTCTTTGCATACTACGTACATTGATATTCAAGCTCCCTTTCCCGCAGTCATCGCTGTGTGTGCTATGACTGTTCCATTGTCTCCATCCGTTCATATAGCGTTAGCATCAGTAGGTACAATCAATACCGATCTTGCCGCTACACGTTTATCTTTTACAACCATGAACCATCTTGCGTCACTTGCGCTCAGGTGCATCCTGAAGAGTGGCTGTTGCTGTCTCTTCTTTTCCCTCGCGGTAATACGTTATTTTAATCGAGTCACCGATTTGTTTTTTATTATATAAATATTTGCGAAGCTCCAGTGTGGAGCCTATCTTTTGTTTATCAAGCTGCACGATCACATCATTCACCTGGATACCTGCATCCTTGGCTGGGCCGCTCACTTCCATCACGACCGCGCCCTTGGTTACCTCATCCGGTAAACGAAGCTGTGGTGCATCGCCGCTCTCTTCTTCATCATACGAGCGGTAGGCAGATTCATTTTCCAGATCGACACTATAAATGCCCAAATAAGGACGGCTGATTTTGCCATGGTCCAGCAATTGCTGGACATGGTTCATCACTTCATTGATCGGAATCGCGAATCCCAGGCCTTCTACGCCTGTATCGGAAATTTTCATCGTATTAATACCAATAAGCTGACCGCGCATATTTACCAGTGCGCCGCCACTATTGCCTTCATTGATCGCTGCATCGGTCTGAATGACGTTCTGCTCCCAGTCATAATTACCATCCTGGTTAAGCGATACCGGGATTAGCCGATTATCGTAGCTCACAATGCCTGATGTCATCGTACCATTAAACCCCAGTGGATTGCCAATAGCGAGTACCGTCTCACCCGGACGCACCCCATCGGAATTGCCAATCGAGACCACATTGTCGATATCCTTACCATCCACAGACAGCACAGCAATATCACTAATGAAGTCCGCTCCAACCACCGTTGCCTTCAGCATCGTACCATCGGTTAATACCGCATCTACTTCGTCAGCACCAGAGATCACGTGATTGTTCGTCACGATATAGGCTTTGCCACTTGTTTTGCGGAAAATCACACCTGAACCGAGTGCAGACTCATCCAGCTTGGAGATGTCGGCTTCTTTTCCATCCTGATAGTTCACAATACTAACAACAGCAGGGCGCACCTGCTGAGCAACTTGAACAATTTGATCGTATGGATTGCCGCCCGATGCTTGCTGGACGGGCATCATGTTACTTGCCGTGGCTGCGCCTGAATATTGACTATGGTACCAGAACAATCCACCCATGATAGCACCGATCGTCACAGCACTTGTGATCGCGCTAATCATGACCACACGAACAGCAGATAGACCACGACGTTCCGATGCCTGAAATGAGGAATGGTGTCCACCTGGCATGGCGTGGCGTTTCGATCTCCGTGATACTTTGGTGGAGTAGAATTCGTCATCAAATAGCGCCATGCGCATCGCTCCTCTACTGTACATCCCTGAACTGCTACACTTCTATTCCTTTTCACCAACAAGGAGTACCGTAATACCCAGTTGATGTTCCTGTTCTCTTATCTATCAACGTATGCATCTTATATATCATCGTTTACGTTCCTCGATCATCCAGAGCGAACGTTCATATTCAATCGGAAATGAATGTAACTCGTCACTCCATAGAGCACTTCCGCTCGAATGAACGGTGATTCGGCTACATTCCAGCGTTTAGCACCATAAAGGCGAGGTAAAATGAAAAAAGGGATTTTTGCAAAGCAAAATATCCATACCATTTAACGTTTTAAATAGCTCGTCTGGCATTCTAGCTATACGTCTGCATATCGCCAGTGATACATCCTATACGCAGTCCATGTATCCATGACGTGCGTCCAGCATAGGAGTATATCTACTTTTCCACTTTATACCATTCTTAAATAGGGTTCAAGCTTCACCCAGCGCATCCCATGGTGTAGGACGATCATAATACGTATCACATAGCTTGAATTCATGATCTTTGTAAAAGGAACCCCGACTTTCCATCGCATCACGTACGGTCATTTTAGCGATCTCCATCATATTATGGTCTCGGCTCAAATGTGCCAGATACGTGCGTTTGAGCTTGTGATTTAATAATTCGCTCAGCACTTCGCCAGCCGTATCGTTGGACAAGTGACCAATATCACTCAAAATGCGTCGCTTCGTATTCCACGGGTAACGACCCATGCGTAGCATTTCAATATCGTGATTCGCTTCCAGTACGAGCACATCCGAATCGGCGATGCTCTGCATCACTTTATCACTCACATAACCAAGATCGGTTGCGAGGCTGAGCTTCTGCTCACCATCTCGGAAAAAGTAGCCTACTGGCTCTGCCGCATCATGCGAAATTCCAAAAGATTCAACTCGTAGCGAACCAAAGCTTAAAAAATCACCAGTCTGCATCACTTGCTTCTGCTCCGGTGTGATTTTGCCAACTGCCTTTTCCATCGCCATCCATGTTTTCTCGTTAGCATAGATCGGCAGGTTATATTTACGTGCAACTGCACCCAGTCCGCGAATATGGTCGGAGTGCTCATGGGTAATCAAAATCCCCTCGAGCTGATCTCCACCAAAATCGCGTTCTTTCATTAATTCGTCAATCCGTTTAGCGCTCAGCCCTGCATCAATCAGCAGAGCTGCATCTTTATTGCGAACGATTGTGGCATTGCCCGTAGAACCGCTCGATAATACTGTAAAATGTATTCCAGTGCCTATCATGTATGTCTACTCCTCATTTTCTGCCGCTGGGGTTGTCGTAACTTCCCCGGTAATTCCCTGTACATAGTAAAAGGCTCCGCTTTCCAGTGCGATGCGCCATACGGGCACCGCGAGCTGAATATTGTCGCCAACTTTTTGTCCGTAGTAGCCAAGCGTAATATCTTTGACGACTGCACCTTCGGGCAGATCGTTTTCAATTACGGTTCCGAGTGCCGTTGATGCCGATAAAATTTCCTGATTCGGCTGGCTTGCACGATCCTGATCGAGCGTGAATCGTGGCAAGGTGTAAGAAATAATCTTCTGATTACTATAATACAGCTCTAGATTCATATTAAACAGGGGTAAATCGTTATTTAATAGTGGATGAAGTACAAAAATCCCCTGTTTTGCAATGAAAGCGTCATATTGATACTGCCCGATATTCGGAATCTGCGATGTGAGCTGAGCGGCAAGCTCATCCTCATTGAAAATCAACTGACTATCCACCGGCCGTTGCAGGGGAACAGGCTGATTGTCGGAGGAACCGATCATCCGATACGGGATCGGTGCTAGCATCGGTGTATCACGCGGAATCTGCGCATTCACCTGGATACGCTTATTTTCTAGCGCACGCTGCGCGCTTTCACTCAGCGAAGCGATGTCTAGATTCGACTGGGCTTGATCGCGCACATCCATCCAGAGCTGGTATCCGAGTACGATATTCAGCAATAAAAAGGCGCTTATTAGCACGCTTTTGGCTCGTCCCCAATCCATCGTTCTCCCCCTGCCTGTCTTATTTTTTGAATATCAGAAACTGAGTGCTTCCATCCTGAAGCTTTGCCATCCATACCGGTGTGAGCGTAACGATCCCGTTACCGAGGGTTGGACGATAGACAGGGGAGAGGTCAGCAATCTGCTTGCCTGCCGGAATCTGTGTTTTGATCATATTCAGTAATTCTTGTCCAGCTGGCAATTGCTGTGTTGGTGTGGCTGCATTGCTTCCTGGTCCTGCGGCTCCATTAGCAGAAGCGGCTCCTGATGAAGATGTATTGGTCTTCGTTTCTGTATGAATTGCTGCCAGATAGAGCATCGAACGCTCATACGTGGATACCGTGTTGCGCTCTACACCAAGACGCATATAGCCGAATTTGAACGAATCGGTCTCCATGATCGGATAGTTACGGTAATATTGGCGGAAGACGAAGCCGTTCTTGTCCGTGTTGTTTGTACCCATACTGAGCGTGTACATACCCGGCCAGCCGCCATGCTGATTCACAAAATCAACCGCACTCAGCACATTATCACTCACATTGTTCGTTCCTGATGTGGGTGCCGTTGGGTCGGTATAAGTCATCCAGCGCTGACGTGTATCGACCTGTAGGCTGCGCTTACTATCGGTATAGATTTCCGTTCCATTTTCCTCATTAATATTACGTGTAGCACCTGGGTCAAAGAATAGATTACGCTGCATCTGCTCGGTAGTCAGACTGTCCAGCTTCAAGGTTACACGTGGCGCTTCGATTGCAGCTTTGGGCAAATAATAACCTGTTGCTGTGTACTGATAGCCAACTCCACCTGTACCGAGCGCTACGCTACGGCTAATATCGTCAGCTTTCAGCGTAATATCAGTTGCTTCATATACGACATCTCCACTTGCACTGAAAAAGAAAGCTCGCGCTGTACGATCATCGGGTGCAGTATAGATCCACACTCGATTCACCGCATCCCCTTCAAATAGCGAATCCGGGTTGATCCGCATACTGCGCTCTAACAGGCTAACCGGAATACCGCTATTGAACATCAGTTCAATACCTTCATCGCTGCGAATCTGATTCCAGTCCATGCTCTGTACGGATAGACGACGGAACTGGCTGAAGCTGCTTTTCCGTAACTGATCATATACAGTCGTATACTCGCTTGAAGATGGATAAAAAACCGTATGCTGATTATTGCTCAGATGTACGACCATTTTATCCGGAAAAATAAGGCTTTCAATACTGGAACGCGGCCCAATGTCCTCTGCCTGCACATATCCCGCCTCTGAGTTCACGACAGAATTAGCACCTGGCATCCGATAAATGAGGAAATAACTCTGGATCAGACTGACGATAATGAGCGAGGCGAGCAAGCCGGATTTGACCTTCTCTTTCATGCGTCCACACTCCCTTCCTCATGCAGTGGCAGCGAAACAGTCACCGTTGTCCCTTGATCCAGCTCTGAATCCAGCTCGATTGTGCCGTTATGAGCAAACACTATTTCCTGGGCAATAGATAGTCCAAGTCCTGTACCGCCCATATTGCGAGAGCGGGCTTTGTCTACTCGATAAAAGCGTTCAAAGATCCGATCCAGATCCTGTCTTGGAATGCCGATCCCTGTATCTTCAATCCGAATCGCCAGCATATCCTTGTCGATATGACTTTGTGCGCCCAGCGTAATGCTACCGCCCTCCATCGTATACTTGAGCGCATTGGAGACGAGATTATCCAGCACCTGATCAATCTGATCACGATCAATCCACACACTGCCTACGCCAGGTTCCAGATCAATCCTGCATTCAATCTGCTTTTGCTTCATTTGTACGTAGAAACGATCCGCTGTATCCTCGAGTAGCTCTAGCACATCCGTACGTTGCTTGCGTAATGTCGCCTCGCTGGAATCCAGACGTGACAGATGAAGCAGATCACTCACCAGACGGATCATACGCTGCGTTTCATTACGAATAACACCGATGAATCGTTCTGCCAGTGCTCGTTCATCCAGTGCACCATCCTCTAGCGCCTCGGTATAGCTTTTGATCGTAGTGAGCGGGGTGCGCAGCTCATGCGATACATTGGCGACAAATTCGCGCCGTGCTGCTTCCAGCTTCTCCTGCTCCGTTACATCCTGTAGCACGGCAATCACACCAGCGCCCGTACTATCCTTACGCCGATGTACAGGGCTAAAGGTCACACGTACAACTGTGCCACTTTCTTCATCCGAAGAACCGAGATTCAGAATAATCTGGCGCAGTGTACCATTTTGTAGCTTGAGTTGATCTGGCTCGGATAAGGGCAACAATGAAGTCAGTTCTTTACCGGATAAATGCGACTCCATATTGCCAAGCATCGCTGCTGCAACGCGATTGACGAGAATAATACAGCCATGATCGTCGGTTGCAATCACGCCATCACTCATATTTTTCAAAATCGAAGCGAGCTTTTCTTTTTCCTCTTCATTTTGAGCGAGTGCATCACGCAGTCGACTCGTCATATAGTTAAAGGCTTCACTAAGTTGACCGATCTCATCATTACTGTACACAGTCATATGATGATCGAACTCGCCCTCAGCGACCTGCTTGGCTCGCTTGGTCATTTCCTTGATCGGTTGTGTAATCGTATGGGCAAGGATCACGCCAAGTACCGCGGTCATTCCCAGCGCAATTAGAATACCCGATAGAAAAATACCATTGATCCGCTTCATCGTGTCGAACAACTCAGCCATCGACGCGACAATATAGACCGCACCTACGGTTCGATTGCCGCTAATGATCGGCTCCGCGACCACACGCTTACGTTCACCCGTATCGTCAATAATATATTCCTCATTATCATTAATGCCCTGTAGAGCACGGCTGACGACAGTCTGTGTGTTCCGACGAGCTTCACTGCCCGAATCGGTCTTGAGTGAGGAGATCAGAATCCGTCCGCTCACATCCAGCACTTGAATCTCCTGAATCTGCGTTCCGCTCATGTTGTACAGATTGTCGACCATCAGCTTCAGATCATTCACAGAGCTGGACATATTCTCGCCACTGCCTGACCATTTATCCGCTGCCAGCACCGAGAGAAGCTGCGCACGCTCCTGCAAATCCTGCGTAAAATTACTCGTCAACGAGTTCTTCATCGCACTCACAAAGTACACACCAATCAGCTGCATCGCAATCAGAATTAACAACACATAAATAATAATCAGCCGCGCCTGGATCGTGCGGCTGAAATCGGGAATCCAACGCAGCTTGCGCTTCACCTTACATGCCTCCCGCTTTCGGGCTGCGCATCATATATCCAAGTCCACGCCGTGTCAAAATATACTCCGGCTTACTCGGATCATCCTCGATCTTCTCGCGCAGACGACGAATCGTGACGTCTACCGTACGCACATCTCCGAAATATTCAAATCCCCACACTGCTTGCAGGAGGTGCTCACGCGTCATCACCCGGCCTGCATTTTTCGCCATATAATACACCAGCTCATATTCACGATGGGTCAGATCCAGCGGTTCTCCATCCTTATAGACCATATACATATCCGTATCAATAAACAGCCCAAACAAAGCAAGACCATTTTTCGGTTCATCCACTTCCGGTACGACAGCGGTAGCAACTGGTGCTGGCTTTTGACGGCGCCGCATATGGGCCTTAACTCGTGCTAGCAATTCACGCGTACTGAACGGCTTGGTCACATAATCGTCCGCACCAAGCTCCAGACCGAGTACCTTGTCGATCTCCGCATCCTTTGCCGTCAGCATAATGATCGGCATATCGAGGCGAGTACGTACCTCGCGGCATACGTCCATGCCATCCTTACCCGGTAACATCAGATCGAGCAGGATCAGATCAGGCTCCTCTGCGAATGCCTGCTCTACTGCACTAATCCCATCAAAAGCACAAATAACCTCATAGCCTTCTTTTTCAAGATTAAATTTTAAAATATCTGCAATCGGTTGTTCATCGTCAACGACCAGGATTTTCCCCTGCATGGTGCTTCACCTCATAACGGCTTTGATGTTTTTTATTTTACCATATTCCAAAGGCTGGTTCTTGTCTGAACCAGCAGTATCACTCGCATGTAGTGCCAATCATAACAGGATGGCTACCCTATTACTACAGCGGCGATGAAGTAACTATTCCTAACTCATAATCCTATGATCAAAAACAGCCCTGACCCCCGGAGATTGCTTATAGCCTGACCGAAGTTGCACTGATCATCAGTCATCTTCAAGCAAGGCTATAACACTCCGGACAAGCCAGGGCTGTCCCATATTCATCAGCTATATTACATATACGATCGAAGCGTCCCATTTATATGGATGGATCACTTTTAGCGTATGGCTTCATTATATTTACACAAGCGTTATGCTTGCCTATTAACGCAAGTAAGACAATGGATTTTGCAGTGCACCACCACTATGAACCTCAAAGTGTAAATGCGTACCGAAGGAGTGACCTGTATTGCCCATCACGCCGATATGTTGACCCTTCTCAACAACTGCACCGTTGCTCACATCAATCTGGCTTAGATGGCCATATAGCGTCTCATAGCCATTGCGATGATTAATAATAATGACATTACCATAACCCGTCATCGTACCTGCATAGGTCACAACGCCATCATCGGCTGCCATTACCGAGGAGCTACCGACCATATCAATTCCTTTGTGCGTGCGACCCCAGCGTTGTCCGAATGGGCTGGTCACTGTCGCCCCGCTAACGGGCCAGATAAAGTTACCACTACCTTCGCCGACAACCACCTTGGTGCCTTTAACGACGATTTTAGGCGAGGATTCCTTCACGACTTCTTGCCCTACCCAATCTTCACGCAGCACCTGACCGTTTTCTTTGACAACGCGATAGTCGATCCGTTTCAGACCTTGCGAGCCGCTTGAGATCACTTTGCTCTCGCCTGCACGCATATCATCGCTTTTGCGAATTTCAACGTCTGGCTCGGTGACGACTTGCTCGGAGTAATCCTCGACTGTCGTTACCGTAATCGGTGGCTGTGGCACGGTCAGTGTCAGCTCATCACCGATCTGCATCGAGGTTTCTTTGATCTGTGGATTATGAGCGAAAATTTCCTTTTGCGGAATATCATAATCTGCCGCAATCGAACTAATCGTATCGCCTTCACGTACCGTATACTTGAGCGGCGCTTCTACACCAGCTAACATCACCTTGGCGAGCTCCTTGCTGCTAAGCAGCTTTTGCGGATTTGCTTTGATCTGGTTGGCAACGACCTTTTGATTGATCTTCACCGATTCCAGCTTGTTGACCTTTTTGCTATAGGCATAGCTTTTCGCCAGCTTTTGAACAGAGCTTTTGTTCATGTTCGCGGCAGCGGCTTCTGCTTTTTGAGTGTAGGTTTTTTCGACGATTTTCAGTGCGGAATCAATCGTGGCTTGATCCTTAGCTACACCGATCTTTTTATCGCCAACGACGACTTCTACGCCCTTCGCATATGCGGTTAGCATTTGATCGAGCTGCTTCAGTGTGCTTTTGGAGTCAATTTGCGCTTTGTACGCTTTTTCCTCCGTAGTTGTAATGCCGTTCGTATTTAGCACCATATTGGCATCTGGATACTTTTTCTGATAAGCGGCACGCTTTTGCTGGAATAACTGATCCAGTTCTGATTTTTGTAAAATGCTACCGATCGGCTGTCCCTTCACCGACACGACATAATACGGAACGGTGTTGGCGGTCACATAATGAGTCCCCGTCAAAATAAGTCCGCCTGCTACCGCTACACTGCCGATCACGACAAACAAACGGTTACGAACCTTATTTTTCCCCTGACGCAGATGATCGACTGTGATCGTGTACCATTTACTACCCTGTGTATCCTGCTCCCCCGCAGGTGACTGTGCTTGCTTCCCCGGCTCAGTCGTGGAAGCCGATTGCTGTACGCGCTCTGCTTCCTCTTTTCCTTTCAACCTGTTCATGACCGTCTCCTTTGGCTTTTCATGCTTAAAATTCAATATAGGTCTTTCCCTTGATGTCCATATTACTTCCCAGTCGATGTGTAAGTGGTGGCGACGATTCCTCTCTCTTCGATTCGTCCACACCTAATTATGAAAATCTGTCATCTAAAAGTGTCAAAAAATTAACCTTTTTGACTCCCCGTTTACTTTACCATAATCTCTGCTCTAGTTTCAACTTTACAATTCATATAACAGTTTGAACGTAAAACTCACTTCATCCCGCGCCACACCTGCAAAAAAGGCATCCTTCGCAGGATGCCTTCGATAAAAAATTTTAGATTGGAGCAGGTTTGAGCCTACTTTTCACACTCATATTCTATAAAAACAGATCGGAAATGAAGAAGACGATCGTCGGTTCATCTTGTATGACTATACAGTAACCGGAAAATACTGGTACAGCTCCTACATAATCTCCATTTCACTCTTCACCTAGCTTGCTTATCTTACACGTAAATTGGAGCCACTTGATTGGTCTGCTCACGGTTACGTCCAACGGAGAAGATCGCGATCGGAATGCCTGTCAGCTCAGATACGCGATTTACATAATTGCGAGTCGATTCAGGCAGTTCTTCCAGCGTCTTCACGCCTGTAATATCTTCGCTCCAGCCTGGCATTTCTTCATATACCGCTTCACAATCTGCCAGATGCTTCAGGCTTGCTGGATAGTGCGTGATGAATTCGCCTTTGTACTTGTAGCCTGTGCAGATCTTCACTGTGTCCAGACCTGTCAGTACGTCCAGTGAGTTCAGGGACAAGCCTGTAATTCCGCTCACACGGCGAGCATGACGGACAACGACGGTATCGAACCAGCCTACACGACGCGGACGTCCTGTAACGGTACCGTATTCATGACCTTTTTCACGAATCGTGTTGCCAATCTCGTCATGAAGCTCGGTTGGGAACGGGCCATCACCTACACGAGTCGTATAGGCCTTCGCTACACCGATAACCTGCTGGATACGTGCCGGACCTACACCCGAACCGATACATACGCCGCCCGCAGATGGGTTGGACGAAGTTACGAACGGATACGTACCCTGGTCGATATCGAGCATCACACCCTGTGCACCCTCAAACAGTACTTTTTTACCTTCGTCGATCGCATCGTTCAGTACAACCGATGTATCGCGTACATAGGGACGCAGTTTTTCAGCATAACCGAGGTAGTCAGACAGGATTTGCTCCACATCAACTGGCTCGCCGCCGTATACTTGCGTGATCACTTGATTTTTCTCTTTGACGAGATGGCGCAGCTTCTGTTCGAACTCTTCCGGGTCCATCAGATCGGCGATACGAATACCCACGCGGGAAGCCTTGTCCATGTAACATGGGCCAATCCCTTTGCCTGTAGTACCGATCTTGTTCGGGCCTTTTCGTTCTTCTTCCAGCAGATCCAGTACCATATGATACGGCAAAATTACATGCGCGCGATCGCTGATGGTCAGGTTCTTCGTGGAAAATCCATTTTCGTGCACATAGCTAATTTCTTCGATCAGTGCAGCCGGGTTGATAACCATACCATTACCGATTACACATGCTTTATCTTCATAGAAGATACCGGATGGTACCATCGTCAATTTATATTTTTTCTCATTGATCAAAATCGTATGTCCAGCATTGTTACCACCTTGGTAACGTGCTACAACGTCCGCACTCTCCGAAAGATAGTCGGTAATTTTACCTTTGCCTTCGTCTCCCCATTGTGTTCCCACAACGACTACAGTTGACATATTCATTCCTCCGTAGGTGTATGTACACCGAATATTTGCGCTGGTACTTTCTACAGGTCAATCGACTCATAAGGCTGAGCAGCCTCACGTCAATTGGTCCATAGTAGCAAAAGAACAGCATGAAACCTCCTTGCGAGGAACGGCCGGGCAAATGCAAGCATACAAACCGTTTTCGCGGGCGGAAGTTCGTCCCATTGCGGTAAAGAATCAGGAACCAGCCTGATCTGACAGGATACTCACATCCCAAAGCACTATTGCGCTTTACCGCAGCATTTATAGTGTAACAGGACAATTTTTCAAAGTCAAATGAAAAGCGAACGTTATCACAAAGTAAAATTGCTATCGTTCGGAAATGGATGATATCTCATCCTGCAAATATCCTTTACGTTATAATAAAGTGAACGTATTAGAAAAGGAGTGCTGACATGAAGGATAATTGGGAACGAAAAGATACACCTGGCGAACGATCACCAGCTGCGTTAACACAAATGATAGAGCGTGCTTTTCCTAACCACACGATCAAGCAGTTACAACGAACAAGCACCGGATTGAGCAATGGTAGCTACCGATTCACACTTGAACCCGACGATCACCCTTACATACTACGTATTTCTTCAGGAAGCCCAGAGATTGCTAAGAAAGAAATCGCTATTACCCAGCTCGTTTCTACTACCGTCCCGATTGCCCGGTATCTCTATTCCGAAATCCAGCCATCTGCTGAAGGCGCATCATGGTCTATTTTAGAATGGAAAGAGGGCGTGCTACTGGCTGATATTTTAAAAACAGGAGATTCAGATCGCATAGCGGCTGCAGGTCATGCTGTTGGACAAGTGCTAGCACGGATTCATCAGTATACGTTTGCAAAGGCAGGTTTCTGGGGATCGACACTGGATGAGGTCATAGAACCGCTTACTCCTGGGATAGACGAGTGGTGTTCATTCGTACAGCATAGCTTGGAGCATAATCGCAGCGGGCAATGGCTGGATGAAGCAGAAGTACAAGCGGTACAGCAATTCCTCCATATGATTCGTGAGCGTATTCCCCATTTCCAGGAGACACCGGTGCTTGTACATTCTGATTTTAATGGTTTAAATATTTTGATCAATGAATCTTCGAGTGATACTTCGGTATCTGCTGTACTGGATTGGGAATTCGCTTTTGCAGGTACACGCTATACGGACATTGGTAATATGCTGCGTTATGAGCAGGTGGATTCGCTGTATGAACAGAACTTTCTAGCGGGTTATCGCTCCGGTGGGGGCGCGCTTCACCCCGATTGGCGTCTGCTGTCACGGATAGAGGACTTGATTGCTCTGTGTGATATGCTGAATAGCTCTGACGAGCATATGCCTATACGCATTGCCGATCTGCGTCGATTGATTCTTCACACAGTAACAGACCTTTAAATGCCATACCAGAGCATTAGAAAAGGTAAGGTACCGATATTTTATTTTGCTCTGCAAAAATCTTGGACTTATTTTAGATCGCGTTTGAAGTTCTTACACGCTGAATAAAAGAAGATATCTTTCATTAATATGTAGGTCTAGAAATATAAAGTGATGATGTTAGATGATAAGAATATACATGCTACTAACTTGTACAGAACATATATAAAAAGCCACTTTCCCGGTTCATTACCGAAAGGAAAGTGGCTTTTACAATCTACAAGTATAATAGCGTGATCTTCGAATTGGAGCTTGCGCCTATATTCGATATAACCCCACTAATGCTCTCTATCCTGCGAACATATCCGATTGGACACGCTCGTAATTGACGAATTTATTAAAGTTTTTCAAAAAGACCAGCTCTACCGTACCGACCGGGCCATTACGCTGTTTGGCGATAATGATCTCGATAATGTTCTTTTTCTCGGTGTCCTGATTGTAGTAATCATCCCGATATAAGAACGATACGATATCCGCATCTTGCTCAATCGAACCGGATTCCCGAAGGTCAGACATCATCGGACGCTTGTCCTGACGCTGCTCGACACCACGGCTGAGCTGAGACAGTGCAATAACCGGCACATGCAGCTCACGGGCGATCTGCTTCAGTGTACGCGAGATTTCGGATACTTCCTGCTGACGGTTTTCGCCGGCTTTACCGCGACCTGAGATCAGTTGCAGGTAGTCGATCACGATCATGCCAAGTCCTTTTTCTTTTTTCAGACGACGGCACTTGGCACGAATCTCGGATACGGTAATACCTGGTGTATCATCAATATAGATGTCTGATTCGGACAGGGATGCAATCCCCATCGTCAGCTTCATCCAGTCTTCCTCTTTGAATTCACCGGTACGCATTACACTTGCATCCAGATTCGCCTCCGCACAGATCATACGCTGTACCAGCTGTGCAGCCGACATCTCCAGACTGAAAATCGCCACCGTTTCCTTGGCACGTACAGCGACATTCTGCGCAATATTGAGCGCGAATGCCGTCTTACCTACCGAAGGACGGGCAGCGACGATAATCAAGTCACTCCGCTGGAAGCCAGCAGTCATTTTGTCCAGATCAATAAAGCCAGTTGGAATACCGGTAGTATTCCCGCTATTCTCACTAAGCGTCTCGACCCGCTCGAACACCTCCATCAGCACATCGCGGATCGCGATAAAGCCGCTACCACTGCGCCGATTAGAGATTTCGAGGATTTTACGCTCGGCATCGCCCAGCATACTACCGACATCTTCACCGCCGGTATAACCTTCGCTTACAATCTGTGTCGCTGTACGAATCAGACGACGCAGCATAGATTTCTCTTCGATAATCTGTGCGTAATAATCTACGTTGGCTGCTGTTGGTACAGCATTGGCGAGCTTCGCTAGATAGCTAACCCCGCCAATATCCTCTAACTGCCCACGGTCTTGCAACAACGAGGTAAGTGTAATCAGATCAATCGGCTGATTCTCTTCCCCCAGATTAACCATCGCTTCATAGATCAACTGATGAGATTTATCGTAAAAGTCTTCAGTGTCGATACGCTCCATGACGCTGATTAATGCTTCCGATTGCAGCAAAACTGCACCTAAAACGGCTTGTTCAGCCTCCAGATTCTGCGGTGGAACCCGGTCGTAAAATATTTCGCCGCCCATGCTTATTCCTCTGTAACCTGGACTTTAAGCGTTGCTTTCACTTCTGGATGCAGTTTTACCGTTACCTGCGTTACACCCAGTGTGCGGATCGGCTCATCCAGATCAATTTTACGTTTGTCGATTTTGTGGCCTTGCTTGGACAGTGCTTCAGCAATTTGCTTACTTGTGATTGCACCGAACAGGCGACCGCCTTCACCGGATTTCGCTTTTAGTTGTACAGTGAGAGCTTCCAGCGTTTTGCCCAGCTCTTCAGCCGCTTCTTTTTCCTCTTGCTTTTGACGCTCTACCGCAGCGTGCTGTGTTTCCAGAATCTTAATATTTCCGCCTGTAGCTGGCTTCGCATGACCATTTTTGATCAGGAAGTTTTGTGCGTAACCGTCGGATACTTCTTTCACATCACCTTTTTTACCTGTACCTTTAACATCTTTTAGCAAAATGACTTTCATTCAAATAACCCCTCTTCCTCATTCATTTGATTCAGTACATCGAGTAAACGCTTTTCCGCATCCTCGATCTTGCCTTCAAGCTGTGTAGCCGCATTGGTCAGGTGTCCACCACCGCCCAGGCGTTCCATCACAACCTGCACATTCATTTTGCCCATCGAACGGGCGCTGATGCCAATCAGACCATCCATACGCTCACTAATAACAAAAGAAGCATACACACTGTTCATATTGAGCAAGGAGTCTGCAACCTGAGCGATGAGCATCTGGGATACCTGTTGTCCCGAATCCGTGACGGCAAGCGCAATATGATCATGGATGATACGCGCCTGCTTCATGATTTCAGACTTGGCGATAAACTCGGACAAGTCCTCCTTCATCATCTGCTGCACCATGACGGTATCCGCACCATTACGACGCAAGAAGCCTGCCGCTTCAAATGTACGTGAACCGGTATGCAGTGCAAAATGCTTCGTATCGAGCGTAATCCCTGCTAGAAGCGACGTCGCTTCCAGCGTGGTGAACTGTACTTTGTCATGAATATATTGCAGCAGCTCCGTCACAAGCTCGCAGGCAGATGACGCATACGGCTCCAGATAGACAAGCACCGCATCATTGATAAACTCTTCGCCGCGGCGATGATGGTCGATCACCATCACACGGCGTGCGCGTTCAACCAACCTTGGTTCGATCGTCATCGAGGCTTTATGTGTATCCACGACCACCATCAGCGTACGCTCGGTCATAATGCTAAGCGCCTCGTCCGGTGTGATGAAGCGTACCGATAGACGCTCATCATTATTGATGCGCTCCATCATACGCTCAATCGACGGATTCACGCCATCCAATACAATATAAGCTTCGACCTCATACATATCGGCAGCCTTGAGCATACCGATACAAGCGCCGATAACGTCCATATCCGGGATTTTGTGGCCCATAACCAATACCTGATCGCTATCCAGCATCAGATCGCGTAGCGCATGAGCAATGACGCGTGCACGCACACGAGTACGCTTTTCGATCGCATTTGATTTGCCCCCATAAAAGGACAATCGCTGCTCCGCACGCACAGCCGCTTGATCGCCGCCACGTCCAAGTGCCATATCCAGACTCGATTGTGCTAGCTCGCCCAGCTCACTAATCGTCTCTGTACCAAAGCCAACTCCGATACTGAGCGTCAGTGGAACCTTCAGATCTGCCGTCATCTCGCGCACCTCATCCAAAATAACAAATCGACTCTGCTCCAGCTCGCGCAGTGATTTGCGATCCAGTAACAGCAGATAACGTTCCGACGACAGACGACGCACATAGATACGGTACGTTTTCGCCCAATCCGTAATGCGGGTTGCGACCCGAGCAATCAGACTGGCACGCTGCTGATCGTCCATGCCTTGCGAAGCTTCATCGAAGTTATCCAGCAGTACCACACCAATCGCGAGTCGCTCATCCTCATAGCGATCACGCAGACTTGCAAATTCGGTCACATCCTGCACATAAATCAGGCGTTCATCCGTCAGAACAATACATTCTAATGTACGCGCATCGTGCTGAATTTCAAAACGAACTTCCTTAATCGCGCTCTTCTCGCGAGAGGCTTCCTTACGCGCTTCTAGTGCCTTCTTATACTGCTCTTGAAAATCATGAAAACATTCGTCCAAAGGTGCACCTACGAGCGTCTTACGTGCAAATAGACCCGCGATATAGCGGTTATGCCACTCAATCGAAAACTTGTTATCATACAAAACAAGACCGAAAGGAAGCGTACTAACCGCTTCCTCTTCGACGCGCCGAATACGAAAGGATAGACCCGCAATGTATTCATCCAGTTCACGGCGAAAGGCAAGCTCTGAACGAACTAGAATCGCAGCGAACACGGCAACCGCACATAGAGCTACCAGTCCCACGACCCAGTCGAACCAGGAGAGCACGATGACAAGCACCAGCATGAGCAGTGATGCCCAGACTGACCGATATCCGTGCCAGCGGTTTAGCAAAAAATTAGGCATCCTTCATCACCCTTACCGTTTCGGTCTCGTAATATAATCGCGGAGCGGAAATGCCAGATCCAAAATACCAATAATCCGCAACGGCGGAATCAGTACGACAACGATAGATAACACGAATGGTAGGAACGAGCCCCATTTGCGGTGATTTGCCCAGAAAAATACAAAGCCAATCGTCTGGATCGTAAACGCCAGATGCACTAGCGGCATAAAGTTAAGTACAACCGCTGCCAGTACGCCTGTAATATTCGCTCTCGCAATAATTTCTAAAAATACAGCAATCAAATAGTACCAGATTAGCGAGCGTGGCAAGCGCCAGTCGCGTGCCGGCTTGAGACGTGGAACGGAATATCCCATACTCTCCAGCAGTGGACGCGAAATCGCATGCGTAATGATCGCCATCGTAAACGAAGCAATAATCAGCCCGCTCGGAATGAGCGTCAGCGTGTAGTTGCTGAGTCCGATAATATACTCCGGTGTAAGCACATCGCTCAGGTCGGTATTCACATCCGCCATCGCCCGTAGTGGCGTGATCGCAATCTCAATCACATCGCGCACATATTGACCAAGGCTGAAATGGAATAGGGTCGTTGCAATAAGCAACAGTACCAGCAACTCTAACAATGTGGTCAAACCACCGGCAAAAATAATACGCAATGCAGGTGTGAATTTCTTATACATCCTGCCCATGACAATACCCGGAATCATGAAAAATAATCCGAGTATCGGTAAAAACAAGCCCGCCTGTCCGGCAAAAATCAAGGCGATGAGCCATACCGGAATCATATGCATAATGAATTGGCGCAGGGTCAATGTTGAATACAGCACGACGATGGGCACGATGAGAAATAGCATACCAATGACTCTGACAGATGTTATTAAAGATAGCAGCAGGAGCAGATATGCAACACTCCAGGCTATAGATGTCCAGCGCAGTTTCAAACGATTCACCTCTTACGCACAAGTTGTTCGGCTTCGCTAAAAAAGATTTACTCATAATTATAGCATAGACGAAGGCACGGACGCACGGAATTATACAGCAGGCAAAACCTGTTACTTCGACTTCAATTGCCAGAAATTCTTTTTTTCCTCAGCGGTGTGTTTCACTACCGCGTACAAATTGCTCGCAATATTCGATGATCAGACTACGACGTACAATCCCGATAAATCGGTTCATATCGTCGACAACTGGCACAAAGTTCTGTACTTTGGCAAGATTGATCAGATCTTCCATATTAGCATCAATAGATACCGGTTTATCGTCCCGCTTGAGCGGAATTTCAGATAGCATAAACTTCGAAGCGTTCTCAAATGTAACCTTACCTCCGGAATTTTTCATAAACCAGAGTAAGTCTCCCTCGGTAATCGTACCGACGTACTTTCCGTCCTTATCCAGCATCGGAATTGATGTATAGCGATGGTACTCCATCCGTTCCAGCGTCTGGCGCAGCGTCGAATTAAGGGTGACGCAAACGACCTCCTGCTTCGGCAGCAGAAAAAACGCGATATTCATGAACAAACTTCCTCCTCGTCGTGTTACGGCCTTCAGGCGTATGAAGCAGGCCTGGTGCAGCAAAGAATGACTCGATATGACAACAGAGCGTAGGACAGGTCGTATCCACTTGTGAGCCCTGCTGCAATCGTTAGGTATAGTGCCGTATTGCATGGTGACGATGCTTCTCTTCTATTTTAAGCGATAAAGGGATCACAATAAAGCGAGTTGTCGAAGTTAACGTACTTGCGACTGTGATGTGACCGTTTCAGCGCTACCGTCAGCCGCGTCCTTACTTGGCTGAGACGGCTCCGCGTCTGGTCCTTCCTTGCTCATCCAGTCATCAATCAACTGCTTAGCCTCTTTTAGTTCATCTTCATGCGGCACATCATAATAGATGCCGTCAATCTTTTTGCCATCTCCAGCGATTGTGAACGCTTTGATCTCCGGCTCGCCTGTACGTAGCAACTGACTAATGATGTCGGTCAACTGCTCTGGACGCATATCGGTTTTGAAATTATCGCCCATAATATTGAGCAGCTCTGGCACACGATCAAGCTGCTTTAATTGAAAGGCTTGCTCCGCCATCGCCTGCAAAAAGATCTGCTGACGCTTCGTACGGTTAAAGTCGCTATCCTCGCGATAACGCACATAATAGAGCGCTTCCTGTCCGGAATAGATCGGTTTGTTCGCTTTGATCGTGAACTGCTCGTGATTCGGATCACGATTGACAATATCCTTCTCAATCGGCAGCTTCACGCCACCTAGAGCATCCACAGCATCAACCAGACCGTGAAAATTTATCGAAGCATAATAATTTAATTTTTCATCTAAAAAATGCTCTACCGTGTCCATCGTCATCGTAATCCCACCAAAAGCATAAGCATGATTAATCTTGTCCATCCGATTACGACCGACAATTTCAGTATACGTATCACGCGGGATCGAGATTAACAAAATCTTATTCTCAAGCGGGCGTACGACAGCATAAATAAGCGTGTCGGAACGCGCCTTTTCGTTCTCACGCTGATCACTACCCACAAGCAAAATGGAGAATGGCTCTGTCATTACTGCAGCAGGTGCTTCGGTAGTCTGTTCCCCACCTACCTGACGTACAGGCTGATACGTCTGTTGTAGCTGGTTTTCGAGTGAATCTGCAACAAACCAATCAAACATCGTAGCCGAGATCGGCTTCCACCAGATCCACAGACTGATAGCCAGGAGCAAGACGGCAACCAAAATGCTAGAGGCTATTTTTCGCTTTCTTGTCATTGTCCCATTCCTCATTTCAGGCAGACCTATGTTTTAAGTTCATTAAACGCATGAAGCGCGGAATGACACAAATTACATTATTTTACACCATCCTCTTCAGTGTGGAGGATGATGGGCTTCATTGCAAGTATTTTGGACAATTTATACGATTCTGTGCTCAAATAAGTAACTAATAATAAAAAAATGTAAGCTAGCTATAGGTTAACCACAGATCATCCCTATATAAAAAAGCGTACAGCTTACCGATTTCACGAGGAAATGCGGAGCTGTACGCTTCAGCTGATTCGCAGTTAGACTGCAAAATCAGAAACTATTCAGTAGTGTATGGCAACAGTGCGATTTGACGGGAACGTTTAATCGCAGTTGTCAGCATGCGCTGGTATTTTGCACTTGTACCAGTCACACGACGCGGCAAGATTTTGCCACGCTCGCTGATAAATTTACGAAGCAGGTCCGTATCTTTATAGTCGATGTGAGTGATTTTGTTTACAGTGAAGTAACATACTTTACGGCGTTTGTTGCGACCGCGGCGTCCACCTGGACGTCTGCCTTCGCCATCTCCGCTTTCACGTCTATTAAAGCTCATCTGATTCATTCCTTTCGTACATTAAAATGGTAAATCATCATCGGAAATATCTATCGGTTTACCGTCATCGGAAAATGGATCGTGATTGTCGCGAGAAGAGCTGTTTCCATTGCTGCTGCGGTTGTTGCTCGTATTGCCGCCGTTACCGCCGCCGTAAGGTGCTTCCTCACGATAGCCTCCACTATTGCTGTTACCACCATCGCGATTCGATTCAAGGAAACGTACATTATCGGCAATAACTTCAGTCACGTATACACGTTTACCTTCGTTATTCTCGTAATTACGAACTTGAATGCGACCTTCGACCGCCGTTAAGCGGCCTTTGCGTAAGTAGTTGGCGCAAGTTTCTGCCAGTTGTCTCCATGTTACTACCGGAATAAAGTCCGCTTCGCGCTCTCCACCCTGGCTCGTAAAAGGACGATCCACTGCCAGCGTAAACTGCGTCACAGCCACACCTGCAGGTGTATAGCGAAGTTCCGGGTCTTTGGTCAACCGTCCGATCAAAATGACACGGTTTAACAATCCAATCCCCTCCTCAAACGAGTTTACAATTCAATACTTAAAATTACTTCGTTACGTCTACAGTAATCAGATAACGAATAACGTCATCAGAGATCTTCATGATACGCTCAAGCTCAGCTACTACAGCAGGAGTTGCTGTAAAGTTCACCAGAACAAAAATACCATCACGAATTTTGTTGATCTCATACGCAAGACGGCGCTTGCCTTGAATATCATGGGCAGTTACTTCACCATCAGTTGTAATGATGCCTTTGAAACGTTCAGTCAACGCTTCAACCGCTTCCTGTTCCAGTTCTGGACGCAGAATGTACATTACTTCATAGTTGCGCATATTTTTCACCTCCTCTTGGACTAAGGCCCCTGATCAATGCCAGGAGCAAGGAACGAGCACAAACTCGAACTGTAATATCATATCATATATAGCGAACAGATACAACAATTTAATTGTATTCGTAATGATAATAAAAAAACTCCACCACAGAAAACTGCAGCAGAGTTTAGTCACGAAAATATATGTAGAAATCAATAATGGGATGGCGGAGAGAGAGGGATTCGAACCCTCGCACGCCCTAAGACGCCTAACTGATTTCGAGTCAGTCCCCTTATAACCGCTTGGGTACCTCTCCATAAACAATCGCTATTGTGAAATGAACACGAATAAAGCGACTAATTTACAACAAAATTGATTATACTTCATCCTTATGCGGTTGGCAATAGATACGGTTACATTTTTGTACATGTCTGGCGTTAGGGGCTTTTTAACATGGGATTGGACACCACTGCGTGAAGGAATAAGGGAACGTCCTCAGGTGGACGAATGAATCTACGGATTAGGAGAAGATGTAGATTCATTCGTCCAAATGAGTAAGATATTTTGCTTGCGCAAAAATCCTTTTCCATTAAATCCCGTGTTTATACTGCCAAACACTAGAAATCGTCCTTTTCCCTTATCTCCTTCCCTCCGTTCCTTATGGATTGCATCCTAATTCCACATATTTAAACTCGCTTTTTACAAACCTAATAAATGCCTGAACACTTATAAGGATTCTTTGGCAACGTGTTTTATGTACCTGTTATTTACACGGTATCCACCATCTTTTACACTTAAGATACATCAGTGTGCGCGACTTCAACATAGGATTGGCAGAGATATTATTCAATTTTAAGCAGGGGGAATGTTTAATTATGCATCAATCACAACATATTCAGGAAGCTAGAGATTATATTCTTAGTCGTACAGGTGCGATTACGCCGGTTGTTGGTTTGATTCTTGGTTCCGGTCTGGGTGGACTTGCGGACGAAATTGAGCAGGCTACGGTTATTCCATATTCGGAAATTCCTCATTTTGCGACTTCAGAGGCAGTAGGTCATGCCAATGAGCTCGTGATTGGACAGTTGATGGGACAGAAGGTTGTCGCTATGAAAGGACGCCTACATTATTATGAAGGCTTTACGCTGGATGAAGTGACGTTCCCGGTTCGCATTATGAAGGCGCTTGGCGTAGATAAGCTGATCGTTACGAATGCTTGTGGTGCGGTCAATACTAGCTTTGCACCAGGTGAGCTGATGTTGATTACGGATCACCTTAATCTGGTGGCGAATAATCCACTGATCGGTCCAAACAATCCAGAGCTGGGTACACGCTTCCCGGATCTGTCTCAGACATATCATCCCGAAATGCGTGATATCGCTCTTCGTGTAGCGAATCAGCAAGGCGTGTCTCTGCAACAAGGTGTATATGCTTGGTGGACAGGGCCTGCTTATGAAACTCCTGCCGAAATTCGTATGATTCGTACGCTTGGCGCAGACGCAGTCGGTATGTCTACGGTTCCTGAAGCGATCGTGGCTGTACATGGCGGTATCAAGGTACTTGGCATTTCCTGTCTGACTAATATGGCTTGCGGTATTCTCGATCAACCACTTAGTCATGATGAGGTTATTGAGGTAGCTGCCAAAGTTAGAACGACTTTTGTGAATTTGATTAAAGGCATTTTGGAAGAAGTTTAAGATTTTCAAGCTAATTTAGAAGAATTGATATGGCAAATTATATATATTAGCGCAAAAAAGATATTACCAATTGGGGATATTACCTTTTGGCAATAGAATAGCTTAGTTATGCTGGTTGCTAACCGATTCAGCGGTATAATCTTGCTTGAATGGCTATACCTTGATTGATGAATGATGTGTACAGGGACGAATAGATATATGGGTTTGAATACTATATTTAGAGCAGTACCCGTTAAAGGGCATGGAGTTCATCGCGTTTAACATGAGGATCTACCTATAATCGCATCTCCAACGTATATAAAATGACAGCATTAACTTCAGCTCGCATTCCAACCATGTATAACAAAAAGAGGTTATCCACAGTGGATAACCTCTTTTTCGCGTTTTCCCGTACTCTTGTTCAGATATCAGAACGAATATAGATGATGTTTTCGTCTCTTTTGAAGCTGTGGATAAACTGTTCATGACTTTTCTTCGTTACCCGCGGAAGACTTGCCGATTGGCATCTTCCTTTTTATGATTTTCACTATTTATTTTCGTCATGTATCGCTATTTTCACAGGCTTCTTATTCTACTGTCGAAGAAGTCTCACTGGTATCGTTTACAGAGCGAAGTACCTTTTTCATATTCTTCTCGAATTTGGCTCGTGGCACAAGGACACTGTGTTTACAGCCTACGCACTTGATTCGGATGTCCATTCCCATCCGTATAATCTCCATCTCATTGCTGCCGCACGGATGCGGCTTTTTCATTTGTACGATATCACCTAGCTCGAATTGCTTGCGCTCCATTCGGTTCACTCCCTCCGCTCATCTGCCTCATCTAGTTCTCTATTCTACCATCGCCATCTGCCTGTGGATAACCTGGTTAAATGGATAACTATATGCGGGCATATTCTTATCCACACTCATTTTAGCAGATTTTGTGCGATTTTGGGTATTGTGGATAAAATTATACATAGCAAAACGACCTGCTTGACGCCAGGCAGGTCGTTTTATATTTTTGTCTTTATGAGGAGCTCTTGATCTGAAATCTTGAATTATCTAATTATTGATGATGATACCATCACACTTCCGACTCAGAGATTGTGATAATTTGGACTATAATACATGTATCTCTTCGATCCTTCGCTGAAGACCATATCTTCTTAATCATTCGAAATATTCGGATCACGCTTCTCATTCGCTTCCGTACGTAGATGTTGCTCACTTGCCTCTTGCTCGGCTTGTGCTGCCACTCGCTCTGCTTCTTCTGCTGCATCCTGTTCTTCCTGACGCTGACGTTCCTTTTCATGATCCAGTTCTTGCTTGACTGCTGTATGGATCGCACGCTCTACATCGGAGCGAGAGTTCGGCTGACATTTTGCAATAATACGTAGAGAATATTCTCCTGTCGTTAGCGTCTGAATACCGAGCACTTCAGGCACATCAAGCACTTCTAGCTTGTCTGTTTTCATACTTTCTGTCGCACGTACGACTAGCGCGCGTGCATCTTCAAGCGAACGCTCCATACTCATCGGGATATCGACAACAGCAAGTGAATTAGACAAGGAGAAGTTGGTTACGCTAATGATCGAACCGTTTGGAATGATATTCACTTCACCATTCCAGCTCACAAGCCGCGTCGTGCGTAGTCCAACCATCTGGACGGTGCCTTTGTATGTACCGGTCTGAATCACATCGCCTACAGCGAATTGATCTTCGAAAATAATAAAAAAGCCGGTAATGATATCCTTCACAATACTTTGTGCACCAAAACTGATCGCCAAGCCTGCAACCCCAGCTCCCGCAAGTAAAGGTCCCAGATTAAAGCCAAACTCGTTCAAAATCAGCATAATCATAATAAAGTTAAAGACACTGGAAACGACGTTTTTACATAGCTCACCAATTGTGACCAGACGCCTTGGGTTCGTGGCAATCCGGCTCTTATCACGTCCAGATAGTGAACGTTCCACCACTTTATTGATTAACTTAATCGCGACACGTGTCAGGACAAAGATGATAATAATGCGGATCAATGCAAACGCAAAGCTCGTCCACATCGACGCATCGGTGAGCCATGTCCATAAGCCATCTGTAAAACTACTAATTTCTTTGGAAGCGGTACTTGCTGCTCCGCTTGTGAGCAGACTCGTTGTCCATTGACTGGACATATCATACATATTCATGAATTGCCCTCCCTGTTGTTCATCTGGATGTTATGTTTCTTTTTATGAATGAACCTGAATATACAATTCTCCTTGCTGACGGAAAATACCTCGAATCTCCACCTGCTCCTCCGCAATAATCTGCTGCACCTGCTCCAGCTCTACACTCGGGAATTGCAAAGAAAGTGCACAACCTGCTGTAATCTGCTTTGGAGTGGGAAACATATCATTCTCAATATCCGCATACTCCAGTAGCATTTCGGCACGAAGCGCTTGTTGCGTCGAGTCAAAAGCCATAACCAGATTATCTTCCATCTGTATTGTTACCCCTCCTGGCATAGTCTATCACGCTACTCGGCTTACAATAGTTCATCCCTCTCATAGATGAGCACATTATGAAGCCAAGCGATAATGACATCATGCAGATCCACATAATAGATCTATTGTAAGCAAAATAGACTTGAATATTCAATATCGGCAATGTGTGACGCAACCAGAATCACTTCCCTTACAAAATAAAAAACCGTCAAATGCAGCGCGGCGTGACTTGAGCGCTTCATTTGACGGTTACATATCGAGACGATTGGAGGCTGTTCTTCTACCTGATCCGCTTGCTTAGCGTTGAGCAGAGGAACGGGCCAGGCTAATCGCTTCCTGTTCTTCTGGGGACAAATTATAAGTAGATTGCCCTGCTGCGATTGGCTTCGCGTATACATAGGAGCTATCCCGATTGTGTAGACCGGTGAGTACAAGGCCATCCATGTTCTCATTCAGCAGTGCAACCGAGAAGCTAAGGTCACTGCCATGCTCAGAAAATGCATTGTAACGCTTGATGCCTGTGTAGGCTTGTACCGTGCGCAGCTTCTCTTCAATCGCTGCAAAACGTGCTGTTTTCTGCTTTTCTCCATCTTCCAGTGAATCCATTTGTAATTTCAGATCGAGCAGCAGCGATTCCAGATCCTCAACCCCGCTACCCGACATCATTAACTCATAACGTTTACGCATTTTACGGATTTTAGCACCTTGCACCATTACAATAATTAGTAGCAATAGAACTAGAAATACGATTACACCCAAAATCAAAAATAGTTGCTCCGTAACCAGACTGTTCAATTCCGCCATCGTTGTCCGCTCTCCTCTTATTTCTTTGCCATGCCAGAAGCCATTTTATTTCTATAGCTCCATGCTTTGCTTGTCCGCCATCCAACATCATTTTGTTCATCTATGCCGCTATATCCGGCTTGATCTTCATATGAATCCTATAGAATTATACTTGGATGAGTGCCTTTGTTCCATTACCGTTACAACTTTGTCATTTATTTTAAATTCAATCTGTTATTCATATGCTACCTCTACCCTATGCTCACAGATCGCATTTCTCTATCGGACATTCAATTCATGTCTGCGATATGCTGAATGGCTTCAACTAAAGCGTCAATATGATGCTCGGTTGTGCCATATCCTACACTTGCTCGTACAGCACCTGTTGATCCTGTACCAGCAACCTGATGCGCGAGTGGCGTACAATGCATACCCGAACGCACAGCAATACCATACTGACGATCAAGTAAAAATCCAATCTGTGCCGGATCCTTTTGCTTCATCACAAAGGATACAATCCCTGTGCGCGGCTCACCAGGCCACGGGCCCAATACATCGACACCATCCACCTCAGCCAGACCTTCCAGCAGACGCATCACGAGCCGTTGCTCATGCGCAGCAATCGTCTCAATTCCTTGATCTAGCACATACTGCACTCCAGCTGCTAAACCTGCAATGCCTGGTGTATTCGGTGTACCCGGTTCATAACGATCTGGGCGAACGGAAGGTTGATTCGCTTCCTCTGACTGACTGCCTGTTCCTCCGTAGAGCCATGGCATTAGATCCAGATCAGGCGTGATATATAACCCGCCTGATCCCTGAGGTCCAAGCAGACCTTTATGACCTGGAAATGCAGCCATATCAATCTTCCACGACTCCAGTTGTACTGGAATATGACCTGCACTTTGGGCGATATCAAGTAGGATACGTGCACCATGACGATGCGCAAGCTCTGACAGCTCTCTGACGGGCAGTATACTGCCTAATAGATTGGAGCTATGGTTACAGATTAATAGCCGCGTACGCGCTGTGAAGGCGCGCTCCACCTCGTCTAGATTAAGACTTCCAGAGCTATCCACTGACACATACGTTACTTGCACATCCGTAGAGCGTTTTAGCGCCTCAAGTGGGCGCCAAACGGAGTTGTGCTCAGTCATCGTTGCAATCACATGATCGCCAGGACGTACATAACCAAAAATCGCCATGTTTAAAGCTACCGTCGTATTCGTTGTAAACGCAATGTCGACTGGATTTTTTACATCTAGTAACTGAGCTAACAATTGACGTGTTCTCAGTAGCGTTCGACTTGCTCCGACTGCCATCCGGTGGCTTCCTCTGCCGGGATTAGCAGATTCGTGCTGCAAAGCATGCTGAACAGCCTCCAATACAGCAGGTGGCTTAGGCCAGGAGGTCGCTGCATGATCCAAATAAATAATACCATCCGATGTACGAGCAACTGATTTCTGAACGTTCAATGCGTCCCCTCCACCATCCAAGTCCCTGACATAAAAGCAGACGCCCGACATGATAAAGACGGGCGCCCGATCAGCCTTATTCTGGTCTTGCCTGTATTGAAATTGCAGTACTTGTATTACAGCTTATTGAGTAGCTCAAGCAATCGCTCTAGCTCCTGGCGATTGTAATAGCTCAGCTCGATCTTCCCTTTATCTTTGCTACTATTTCGGATTTTAACGGTCGTTTGGAAACGATCACGTAAGGAATGCTCTACATCAGCAAGATACGGATCGGCTTTCTTTTCGCTCTCCGTGTCATTGCCTTTACGCTTGTTTTCGAGGCTTTGCACAGCTTCTTCTAGCTGACGAACACTCCATTCTCCCTCAATCGCCTTATGCGCGAGAGCAAACAGAAGATCTTCCTTTTTAATACTAGCTAGTGCACGTGCATGACCCATAGATAATGTTCCACGTGAAACATATTCCTTGATTTCCTCCGGTAGAGAAAGCAGTCGTAAGAAGTTGGCAATATGCGAGCGTGATTTACCCACACGTGTGGACAGATCTTCTTGTGTTAGCTTGAATTCATCCATCAAGGCTTGATAAGCGGTAGCGATTTCCATCGCATTCAGGTTTTCACGCTGTAAATTCTCGATCAGCGCAATCTCCATCACCTGCTGATCGCTAAAGGTGCGTACAACAGACGGAATCGTCGTTTTACCTGCTATTTGTGCTGCACGGAAACGACGCTCTCCAGCAATGATCTCATAGCCCTTCAGCACTTTACGAACAATAATCGGCTGAATAACTCCATGCTGAGCAATCGAATCGGCTAGTTCTTGCATGCCTTCATCTTCAAATGATTTACGCGGTTGATAGGGGTTGGGACGTAGCTCTTTAATTGGAATTTCGATCACTTTATCATCCTCGCTTACAGACAGGGAAGGAATCAGCGCATCCAGTCCCTTACCGAGACGTTTACTCATACGATACCACTTCCTTTGCCAGCTCTAAATACACCTCTGCGCCCTTAGAACGTGGATCATAGGTAATGATCGCTTTGCCATGGGAGGGCGCCTCGCCCAGTCGCACATTACGCGGAATAATGGTTCGGTATACTTTATCTTGAAAATATTTTTTCACTTCTTCAATAACCTGAATACCTAGATTCGTACGTGCATCCAGCATCGTGAGCAGAACGCCTTCGATCTGTAAGCTTGTATTCAGATGCTTTTGTACAAGGCGAACGGTGTTCAGTAGTTGACTCAATCCTTCCAGTGCATAATATTCACACTGAATAGGAATGATGACTGAATCCGCTGCTGTCAATGAATTGATCGTCAAAATACCAAGCGAAGGCGGACAATCAATCAATATGTAGTCATATCCCTGCTTGACCTGTTCAATCGCATTTTTCAAACGCAGTTCACGCGAAATCGCAGGGACAAGCTCTACCTCCGCTCCAGCCAACTGAATGGTTGCTGGGATAATATCAAGACCTTCGATCGCGGTCGATTGTACCGCATCTCTCGGCGCTATATCGTTAATGATAACATCATAAATACAATTTTCCACGTCTGCCTTATTAATGCCAACTCCGCTTGTCGTATTTCCCTGCGGGTCGATATCAATGAGCAATACACGTTTGCCCAGTGTTGCGAGGCAAGCGCCCAGATTTACAGATGTTGTCGTTTTGCCGACTCCACCCTTTTGATTCGCTATGGCAATCACTTTGGACAACTACTTCACCCCAATGTTATGAAAGTCACTTGATGTGCGGCTTTGTGAAGACAGAAAAAGCGGCATCATGCCGCCCTGCTGTCAGCGCTTTGGTATTTTAATTACGATTTCGTAGTGATCGTCATGATCCTGCTCTGACGTATCAATGGCAAGTCCAGATCCAGACACCATATCAATCGACTGACGAATCGTATTGAGAGCCAGACGAACATCCTTGCTGTATGAGACACGCTTGGACTTTTTCTTAGTCTGACTTTTCTCCTTGTAAAAAGCAACTCGCGCTTCGGTTTGCTTCACATTCAGTTCCTTTTCAATAACTTCTTGCATAATGCGAAGCTGCAATTCTTCGCTGTCTAGCGATAATAATGCACGTGCATGACGCTCGGTTAATTGACGAGCCATCAGCGCCTGCTTAATCGCCTCAGGAAGCTGAAGCAGACGAATCTTGTTCGCAATCGTGGACTGGCTTTTACCTAGACGCTGTGCCAGGCTTTCCTGTGTGAGCGAATGCAGATCCAGTAGCTTTTGATACGCAATCGCTTCCTCAATGGAGGTTAAGCCTTCACGCTGCAAATTCTCGATCAATGCAATTGAAGCAGCCTGAGAATCATTAAATTCACGCACAATCGCAGGAATCGTAGGTAAACCAAGCTTGCTCACCGCTCTCCAACGCCGTTCACCTGCGATAATCTCATATTTTCCATCGCGTACGCGCACAACAATCGGCTGGATAATGCCATGTGTTTTGATCGTCTGGCATAACTCGTCGATCTTGGTATCGTCAAATATTGTGCGGGGCTGATATGGACTGGTCGTGATGTTCGCAACCGGGATTTGTTTGACTTCATCCCCATTTACTCGTTCGGACAAGCCAAACAATTTGGAAATTTGTTCTTTCATTCCGTATGAGACCACCTAATCTTATGATAGCAGCACCTATCCCCATAGGGCGGGCATACTTAAAATACCGATAACCGGCAAGCTGGCTCGCTGCCTGTATGCCCTGTATTCGAGCATGTTTCGTCTTCCCATTTTATCACTTTTCCATACATAATCCTACGATTACTCTATAAATTTATGTGAAAACTTGGCAGTGAAATTGATATGAAATATTCGCGCGGGCTGCAGTGTTTTCATTAGAACATTATAGATAGAAAGTGTTGTGCTGATGCGGTTGCTTTACACTTCGTATATCGTGCTGAATGCTGGTGTATACTTGGATTTACACGCTTGTTGGCGAGAAGAGGGATTGATTGGATGTTCCACGTGAAACATTCTGTAATAGTGAATTTAGATTTTCATAATTGGTTTGAGGATGAGGTTATATAAGCGGTTCTTTTATTGGTGGATAAATACTCGAAGTTACATCGTTGAAAAAACACGTTTCATTTTAGTTATAAGTGGGGAAAGCGGAGACAGCAACTACTCAAGTAAGGAACAAGGGAACGTCCTTAGGCGGACTAATAAATCTACGGATTAGGAGAAGATGTAGATTTATTAGTCCAAATTAGTAAGATGTTTTGCTTGCGAAAAAATCACTTTTGATTGAATCTCATGTTTATGAAGCAAAACACTAGAAGTAAGTTTAAGTTGCCAAACACTCTTGGTCGCCCTTTCTTTTCCTCTTATTTCCTTACTTCCATTCCCGTGCACATTGCATTATACAAGCTCTCTTTAAAAGGATAAGCACTTTCATATTTCTATTTTCTTTAACAAATGGCGATCTCCACTCTTTATGTAATTTTTAATTTCAACTTGTAATTGAATTCTATAATACTTATGAATTTTCAGCCTCTTAGTTCTCTTAGTTCTACTAAATTTTTGGCTCTTGCTCTTGCTCTTGCTCTTGCTCTTGCTCTTGCTCTTGCTCTTGCTCTTGCTCTTGCTCTTGCTCTTGCTCTTGCTCTTGCTCTTGCTC
>JAAIGF010186786.1_pt1 | contig 95262 bp, 89 predicted proteins | sample 6487441 | NCBI WGS metagenome assembly JAAIGF01 (sample SAMN13974129, study PRJNA590717) | phyllosphere metagenome | biome: pepper field; feature: multiple bacterial spot infested pepper fields; material: pepper leaves; isolation source: leaves from pepper fields | host: Capsicum annuum ... | reverse complement strand
GCTGATCGCCGATTCAGTCGGGGCGATGGTGCAACGGTTGTTCTGGCGGGCGTCCCAGGGGTGCGTTGGATCGAGGTGGCCGATATCGGCGACTCGCCATTCGACGCCCTGGTAACCAAGGCGGGCGAGTTCATCTACCAAGGCCTCGGGACACAGGCTGGGCAGCGATGCGCTGGAAGCTCCGAGTCGTGGAATGGGCTGCTTCATTGGAGTCCTGATTGGGGTTATTGGAGCTATCAGGATGCTAAGTGAAACTTCAGGTTGATTAAATTGATAAAAAATCAGCCTGAAATTAACCTGTAGGTTGATTAACTTTGGATCGCCCGGATGAGCCAGTCCTCCATCAGCCTTCGTCACCTGCGGGTATTTCTCGCCGTGGTCAGCTCCGGCAGCCTCGCCACGGCGGCCAGGCTTCTGCACATCACGCTCTCAGCCGTCTCCAAGAGCCTCAAGGAGCTGGAGCATGAGTTGGGCGTTCAGTTAGTGATTCGTGGGCGCAAGGGCATGCAACTCACCCAGGCGGGGGAAACCTTCCACAAGCACGCGGCACAGACCCTGGCGAGTTTCAATCAGGCCATGGAGCAGGCGCAGGTTGCCGACCATACGCCTGAGTTGCTGCGCATCGGCGCCTTGCCGACGGCGGCGGGGTACATGCTGGCGCCGGTGATCGCCCAGATGCGCGAGCGTTACCCGCTGGTACGGGTACAAGTGCTATCCGGCGTGTACGAGTATCTGGTGGGAAAGTTGCGCACGCGCGATATCGATCTGATCGTCGGCCGGCTAATTGGCCGCGACATGCTTGGCGTGATGTTCGAAGCGCTTTATGAAGAGGATCTGCTGATGGTGGTACGCCACGATCATCCGCTCGCAGGTTTGGAGCGCCTGCATCTCGAAGACCTGCGGCCTTATGTGTTGATCGCCTCACCACAAGGCACACTGGTGCGCACCAGCGTGGACAATTTTCTGCTCTCGCAGAATGCCGGCGAAGGCTTGCAGATTTTCGAGTCGCTTAGCGAAACCTTTTCTCGCGTGTACGTGCAGGATCATGACGCCGTATGGTTTGTGCAACGCGGCGTGGTCGACCTGGATCTGCGCTTGGGTATCGTCAGAGCACTGCCGTTCTCCAGCCCGCTATTACGCGCCCCGGTTGGCCTGACGACCCCGACGGATCGCCCCGTTTCGAGAGCGGCGGAGCATTTCTGCCAACTTCTACGCAGTTGGGCTAACGGGGCCTAGGCGCTGACCACTGTCGCCTCCGACGTATAGGCGCGCGTCATACTGGAAACCGATCGCTCTCGAGGAGAGGCTGCCATTGGCCCAGAACGTGGAACAACCCTGACAAGTGCTAATTTTATGCTTGCCAGGCAACGCCGTGCTTGTCGAGCCTGCTTATCAGCACAACGTTGCAGCGAGCATCAGAACAAATACTTCAGCGAAAGCACCGCATTTCTCGGTTCGCCATACACTCCGTTTTCGGTCACTGAAGCGAAGTATTTTTTGTCGAGCAGGTTGCTGACGTTCAGCGTTGCTGAAAGCTGCCTGCTGATGTCGTAACGGGTCATGGCATCCAGTACTACATAGCTTTTCTGCTCCGGGAAGCCCTCTCCCTCGAAGCCAAATCGACTTTTCCAGTTGAAGCCGCCACCTAGGGTGAACTTATCCAGGGGGCCGGCAAGACGGTAGGTTGTGAAACCCTTGAGTGAATGGCGAGGAATTCGGCTTATGGTGCGCGGCGGTGAGTTTGGAATAGGTACAAGAATGTTGCTCTGCCAATCGCAGTTGTATCGCGTTAGTCAGCTTCCAGCTCCACTTGTAGGGGGCCGCTTCCTGGCGACAGCAGCCGGCAGCGACGGGCAGGGATCGGCCGGAAGCCGACATCCGCCGTATGATGCTCTCCTGAATATCGGAAACGCCTCGGAGGCATCCATTGACCATTGAGAGCAATCTGCAGGACCGCTATACCGGTTGCCTGCTCGGCCTGGCTTGTGGCGATGCTGTGGGCACCACTCTTGAATTCAGCGCCCGCGAGACGCTGAGCCCTATCACGGATATGGTCGGCGGCGGGCCTTTCGCTCTGGCCCCTGGCCAGTGGACAGATGACACCTCGATGGCGCTTTGCCTGGCAGAAAGCCTGCTTTCAAAGAACGGTTTCGACGCCAGGGACCAGATGGCGCGGTATCTCAACTGGTGGCATTGGGGGTACTGGAGTGCCACGGGGCAATGCTTCGATATCGGCACGACAGTGAGACAGGCGCTGATGCGCTTTGAGGAAACCGGAGAGCCATTCGCCGGTTCCATTGATCCGAAAACGGCCGGGAACGGCTCGATCATGCGTTTAGCTCCGGTCGTCCTCTTCTACTACCCAGACCAGAACTCGATGACATGGGCCGCGAAGCAAAGCTCCCGCACGACCCATGGCGCCCCCGAGGCAATTGAGTCGTGTCAGCTGTTGGCCGAGGTGGTTTCCAAGGCATTGGCAGGGCACAAGAAAGACGACGTACTTAGCCTTTCTCCAGAGCAGTATCGCGAACCGGCAATCAAAGACCTTGCTTTGGGCAGCTTCAAGCACAAGCATCGCGACCAAATCAGAGGAACCGGATACAGCATTGCTTCACTCGAAGCCGCACTCTGGTGCTTCTGGTCCACTGAGTCCTTCGAGGCAGCAGTGCTGCAAGCCGCCAATCTCGGTGACGATGCCGACACCACCGCAGCAATCGTCGGCCAGATAGCCGGTGCGTTCTATTCGAAACAGGGTATTCCACCTCGATGGTTGGAAAAACTGCACTTGGTTTCGGAGATCGAAAACATTGCCATCGCGCTGTTCAAGTCAGCCCAGCCTCGGATCAGGGAAAGCCTGGATTGTCGTGGTGAGTGAGCTTCAGTACGAAAACGGGATGTCTGCAACCTCACGTATCAAGTACATGAATATTCCCAAACGGGTTGGGTGACACCAACCATCACCATGCGCAAAAGAAAACGTAGGGGGCTCGTAAACGCTCGTCCAGCCTGTTGTTGACGGCTGCCTGACAGAGAAACGGCTAGCGCGTAGCATGAGCCGCTTGTCGAGTGACAGACCTCGTTCTTAAATCGAAGCACCTCCCTGAAGGACATTCATGCGTACCTTTCTTCGTTTGCCAGTCTTGAAAATCAGCGTCCCGTTTTTTTCGCTTGTAGCGCTACCGCTTGCATTGAGCTTAAGCAGTTCCGCAACGGCCTCCGAATATTCGTGTGAAAGCTTCATCGGGAGTTTTGCTGGCGTGCCAGATGGGGAAACGGCATTGAAAGTCGTGAAGGATGGCAGTGGCTTTGCGGCGCTCGCCCCGGGAGACACTCCTGATTCTTGGGAGCGCATGCCGCTGCAGGTGGGACTGCCTGACGAGGTGAAAAGCGAGATGCTCGCGGAGGGCGGGAAGGTGACACCACTGACGTGCGCACTCTGGGGCGATGGGCTTCTGCTCTGGCAGTTTGCGCTTGGAAGCCCAGACAACCCGTCCGAAAGCGAAAGCAGAAGTCGTTCCAAATACCCGCAAAAGACGCCTTACATGATGTTCATCAACGGCGGTTTTGCTTCGGGTGAAAGTGGTCTTTACCGAGTTACGGCGCAAGATTAGGGTGTGGGCGCGTAGGGCGTACTGGGCGGCGTTCCGTTCGCGAAGCAGTACGCCTTTGCCTTTGGCGGCGTACTGTTCGCTGGCGCTCCGGAGTCCACCCTACGCGTTGAGTCCACTTGCTCACCGTGTGGCGTCGATGGCCGTGGCCCAGGCCTGCAAGGCGTCTCGAGCGGCCAAGGCGATCTCCTTGTCGCTACGACCGGCGAATTCACGCTCCACTGCATCCGCCGCGATCAGCCCGACTATGGTCGGCTTGGCGAGTACGTCGCTCAGGTCCAGCCATTCAATCCAGCTCGCAGGCGTGTCGTACCAACGCAGATAACCGGTCGGCGAGCGCGGCCACCAGCGCTGGTCGAACTGCAGCACGACCTTTTCCAGCTGACCCATACCCAGGTGGGCCAGCGCATCGCATTGGGCCGGCGGCAGTTCGGGGAGAAAGTGCAGGGTTTTGAGTACACCAAGCGGCACGGTGCAGATGCAGAAGTCGCCACGCTGATCATTGATGCGGAGTTCGCCGTCGCGCCAGTCGATCTGGGTGACAGGCTGGCCAAGGCGAATGTCGAGCCCGGTCGCCAGGTGCTCGATGATCTGGCTGTAACCGCCGGGTAGAAAACGATTTTCGTTACCGACGCCTTCCTCGTCGAGAGATTCTACCGAAAGCTGCGTAAGCGGCAGGCAGGCCTCGATAATCAGGTTGCCGTCGATCGCATAGCGCGTTGCCCGGGCGTGGTCCGGCTCCAGGCCAGCCAGATAGCGTTCGATGCCCTCGGCCAGGGGCAGGCTGCGGTCGATATCCCGGCGCAACGCCTGCCAGGCTTCATTGATACCGTGAACCGGTCCGTCGCTGGCGGCAGAAAGCGGTTGACTGAAATCGGTTGCCACCATGTTTATTCCGAGGTGCTCCGCTTCGCGAGCCAAGGCGTTGTCCGCGAACTGCTGCAGCCAGGCCGCGCCGACATCCACGGTCACTGCGCCCAGTTGCAGGCTGTGGGTGCGCCCGCCCATGCGTTCCCGCGCCTCGATCACGACGCAGTCGACGCCATTGGCGCGCAGGTGGCGGGCGGCCCCCAGGCCAGCACAGCCCGCACCGATCACGATCACCCGTCGGGCTCCGGCCTGGACGGCGAGACGGGCTGCACGAATACCGTCGTCCCAGGCACCATGGGTCATGGCGGGCGCCTCGGGGTTGCAGGCTTCGCCAGCGATGACGAGGCACCCGCCCAGGCATTCGCCCAGCACACGTCGATGTTGCGACCGACCACCAGGCAGCAGGGTGCTGTATGCCCCCAGGCTGTAGGCATCGTCACGCCAGTGGGTGACGTGCCAGGCGGTAGGGTGATACATGGAAACTCCCTTTCAATGGGCCTGTCATGGCTCAGGCAAGCCTCGCAATATCTCAGTTGCCATGATCGATAGCCAGATGCCTTGAGAGCAACCAGCACGGGCCGCAATGTTGAATGCCTGCAAGGTGCCTTAGGCAAGCCTGGTGTGAGCCTAGCGATACCGTCAGGTCGAGAGGAGCATGACCCTCAAAGGTGAATTGCCGTGCCTGCGGCCCCGTGTTTGGGCAACTCGGCCCGTACCCATAGGGCGATTACCAGCGCGGCCAGTAGCATCACGGCGCCTGCGGTAATGAAGACGCCTTGCACGCCACTGCTGCCGAACACAAGGCCACCCAGCGCTGCACCTGTCGCGATAGAGGACTGAACAGAAGCCACGACCATTCCTCCTGCAGTTTCCGCTTGATCCGGAACCGCACGCGCGACCCAATTCGACCAGGCCACCGGCACGCCACCAAAGGCCAGGCCCCAGAACGCGACCAGCAGCATCAGACCGGGCAACTCGATGGGGAGCGCGATCATGCCGAATGCCGCCAGCCCGACCAACGCCGGCATCAGTGCCAAGGTCACGCGCAAACTGCGCTCGATCAGCCAGCCAGCGAGCAGGGTCCCCACAAAATTGGCGACACCAAAGCCCAGCAACATCAAGGACAGCCTGTCCACGTCTATAGGGGCAACGCTTTCAAGGGCGGGGCGAATATAGGTAAAGAGAGCAAATTGCCCGGTATGGGCAAGCACGCATCCCAGCATTCCGATAGCAATGCCCGGGCGCCGAAGCAATTGCAGTACCGATGCTGTGCGCAGCATTGTTCGCGGCGCCATGGTTGGCAGCGTAAACCACTGGAAAATCAGGATCAGCGTGCCAACAGCGGCAGCCACGAAAAAAGCGCTGCGCCAGCCATAAAGCCCACCCAGGTAACTGCCCAATGGCACGGAGACCACCGTTCCCACCGCAATTCCGCTGAAGATGATGGAGAGTGCCCTGGGAACCGATTTCGCAGGCACCAGCCGGATGGCCACCGCTGCCGCCATGCTCCAGAAGCCCCCCAGGGCTATGCCGAGCAGAACGCGCATCACCAGCATGAACTCCAGGCTGGAGGACAAGGCCACCAGCACGTTGGAGGCAATCATCAGCACTGAAAAAGCCAGCAGCACCACACGTCGATCAAGCCCGCTCGTCAGGCCTGGCACAAGCAAGCCTGCAAACAAGGCGACTACCGCTGTCACGGTTACCGCCTGGCCTGCCAGCGCCTCGGAAACACCAAGATCCGTGGCCATTGGCGTCAGCAGGCTGGCCGGAAGGTACTCGGCCGTCAGCAGGCCGAATACCCCCATGGCCAGTGAAAACACCGCCATCCACGCCGGAGTTGCCGGCTCCAGCCCGGTAGCGCCACTCAGGGCTGCGCTAGAAACATCATTGCTCATTGCAGGAAATCCTTGGAAATCGATTCGAGTCGAAATTTTAGGGACGCACTGCTGGATGATCTATGATGCCAAGTCTTGAACTTATGATCGAAACACCTGAAATGACCGAGCCAGAGCATTTTGCCTTATCGTCCGATCTCATCAGCGAACTGCTTACCGGCATGCGCTTGCGCGGCGTTCAATACCGCCGCGTTCAAACCGGCCCCACCTTTGGTTTTGCCTTTGATGAAATGCCGGGGCATGCGTACTTCCATTTCCTGGCCGTCGGCAACGCCCTGTTGCGTACCCGTGACGGAGCGCACTATGAATTATCGGCAGGCAGTACCGTCCTTCTGCCCCAGGGCGTGGCACATGAACTGCTGTCCGGCCCGCACGTTCCCGCTCAGCCTATCGACCACCATCAGGCCGCCCCCTTGGGCGAGTCGGTGAGTGGTGTCGATACCTGTCCCAGTACGCATACCACGCCAAGTGCAGTGCTCTTCTACGGTTGTATGGCGTTCGATCTAGGCGGCATGCAGGCGCTGGGCAAATTGATGCCCGATGTCATGACGGCGGATACCGGGGGGCAACGCTATCCAGGCCTGCTGCCGATTCTCGAGTCCATCAAAGGTGAGATCTGCGCAGGGCGCATCGGTTATGCCGGAATCCTCGCGCGGCTCGCAGAGGTCGCCGCGGCGATGATTGTGCGTGGCTGGATTGAGTGCGGTTGTGAAAACGCCGCCGGCCTGGTGGCCGCCCTGCGTGACCCACGCCTGGCGCGCGCCATTTTGGCACTGCACCGCCAACCTGGGCGCGAGTGGACGGTGGCAGAACTGGCTGCGCAGTCCCATGTATCACGCTCGGTCTTCGCGCAGCGCTTCCAGGCCACCATTGGCGTGCCACCGCTGCGCTATGCCACCGAGCTGAGAATGCGCCTAGCCAGCCAGTTGTTGAGCAGCGAGAAGCTGTCCATCGAAACGGTGGCGCAACGCCTGGGTTACACATCACAAGCAGCCTTCAGTCGGGCTTTCAAACGCATCAACGGCCAGTCGCCTGGTGCTAGTCGGCAAGTGCCCTCGGTGCGTTCATGATCGACCTGTCGATAGTCATCCGGGCAAGCCGGCTATTGGCTGTTCCTGCGCGTGTTCAAAGGCTGCTGACGCCCCAGGGCGGGCAGTGATTCCGACAGGCGCTGGCAGCGGTGTTCAGCCCCGGCTCAGCGCCGAAACAGGTTGGCAGGCGACCGTGGCAGTCGCCCGCTGTGTGGTCAGATTTGCGCCTGGCCACCGTCAACGAACAGCTCGATACCGTTGACGAAGCTGGCGTCATCCGAGGCCAGGAACAATGCGGCGCTGGCAATTTCGTCAGCTTCACCGACACGCCCCATGGGAATCTGCGCCGCCATAGCGTCGAGCAAGCCTTGCTGCTGAGCGGCATCGGGGCCGGCCAATCCAACCAGGCCAGGCGTGCGGGTGGCGCCGGGGCTGAGGGTGTTGATGCGCACCTGGCGGTCGTGCAAATCCACAATCCAGTTGCGGGCCAATGCGCGCACGGCTGCCTTGGACGCGGCGTACACACTGAAGGCCGGGGTGCCCGAGCTGCCCGCCGTGGAACCGGTGAGAATCACCGAGGCCTTCTTGGCCAGCAGCGGCAGTGCCTTTTGTACCGTGAACAGCACGCCCTTCACGTTGCGGTTGAAGGTGTCGTCGTACTGCTCTTCGGTGATCTCGCCCAGCGGCAGCATGGAGCCGCCACCGGCGTTGGCGAACAGCACATCGATTCGGCCGTGGGCCTCGCCAATCCGGCGGTACAGCGCGTCCAGCTGGCTGAGGTCGCTGGAGTCCACCCGCACGCCGGTTGCGTTGCCGACCGCTGCAACGGCGGCGTCGAGTTCCGCCTGGCGACGGCCTGTGATGTAGACGTGGGCGCCTTCCTGCGCGAAGCGCTTGGCAGTGGCCAGGCCGATGCCGGTCGTGCCGCCGGTAACCAGTGCAACTTTGCCTTCGAGCTTGTTCGTCATGAGGGTTCTCCCGTATTGCGATTGGATGAGTCGCGGTGTGGGAGAAGCTTATCGACGGGGCGTTGCCTTCAAAATAGAATCGTCTGAAACTCATCGTTGCAGAAATGAAATGAGCAAGCTTCCTGATTTCGAAGGGCTGGCGATGTTTGCCAAGGTGGCCGAGGAGGGCTCGTTCGCGGGCGCGGCGCGGGTCATGGGCGTGTCGGTGCCGACGGTATCGCGGGCGATCGCGCGGCTGGAGGAGCGCCTGGGCGGGCGCTTGTTCAATCGCACCTCGCGGCAACTGGCACTCACCGAATTCGGCGCGAGCATGGTGGCCAGGGCCGGGGAGATCTACCGGCAGGCCGAAGAGGTGGAAAGCGAGGCTCAGGCGTTATCGGTCCAGCCCCGCGGCCAGGTACGCCTGGCGATACCCATGTCGTTTGGGCTGCGCTGGGTGGCACCGCTGATGCCACAGCTGATCCGGCAGTATCCCGAACTGTCGATTGACCTGCACCTTTCAGACGCCTCGGTAGACCTGATCGCCGATGGCTTCGATGCGGCGTTGCGCATTGCCGCACTGCCGGACTCCTCGCTGGTTGCAAGGCGCCTCTGCGCGGTCACCCAATACCTGGTCGCCTCACCGGCTTACCTGGAGGCCCACGGCCATCCAGGCCATCCTCGCGAACTGGCGACCCGCACCTGCCTGAGTTACGCCTACCGAGCCCGCAGCCAGGTGTGGCGATTCACCCATGAAGACGGCAGCGAAGAAGACGTGATGCCCAGCGGCCCCTTGAGAGTGACCAATTCGGATGCGTTGCTGCCCGTGTTGCTCGAAGGCCTGGCCATCGCCGAACTGCCGGAATTCATCGCCAGTGAATACCTGGCAGATGGGCGTTTGGTGGTTGTGCTACCGGAATGGGGCATGACCCGCGGAGGCCTGTATTTCGTCACTCCCTCGGCCCGCACGCGGCCGGTAAAAATCAAGGCGCTGTCGGACTTCTTTGCCGAGCATTTAAGCGAGCCCGTATGGCGATTGCGGTGATGAGGCGAGGCGGGCAGAGCCTTTAACGATAACGTTCGTCGGCCTCACTGTCGGGCGTACGCAATCGCGCGGCGCGTCACCAGCGCTTGCGTGCGCTGAGTCGATACCTGAGCGAACGGCAAGCGATGGGCCACCTGAAGCAGCCCACCGCTTGCCGGCTTACAGGCGCAGCTCCGTTCGCCTGGCCAGGTGCCCGCCACCCAAAGGCGAGCACAAGCGCTGGTGAATACGGCTGAGAAAGCCCAGCTCGAAGGCATGGCGCTGCGCACCGGCCGGGAACTGCTGGCGCTCCAGCAGCAGGCCCGTCCATAGCCAGCCGCTGTTGCTGTCGTCCAGCCAGGCCTGCGCCTGGTGGACGCCGTGGGTGAAGCTCGCCTGGCAGTTCGCGCTCAAGCCGAAGGTGGCCGCCTGGTGGCCATCATGGGCGGGTAGGTAGGCGAAGTGCTGTTGTCGTTCAATCATGCCCAGCACTCCCTTGCGCCTGGTTGATGGCCTGGCGATACAGCACCACCAGCTCGCTGAGCATCGCATTGCTGATATCCGCCAGCTCCTGCTCCGGCATACGCCTGAGCAACTTGGCCAGTAGCGCAGCCCGGTACTCGGCGGCCGCCAGCACCGAATAATCATCGGCCACATGGCTGAGCAATGGGTTTGGCGGTGTGGGGAAGGGGATAACCACGGATTCAGATCGGCTCATGCGGCACCTCCAGAATGGAAGCGGACAAGATGACGTGCAGCCCAGGGCGGTGCCCTTGGGTAAAAGGGGGATAGTGCATTTTCCTTATGCTCCTTGGTTCGCTTAAGGAGCCGCGCCCACTCGTTACCACACGAATGGAGGCGGACCGTGCAAGGGTGGTAAACCGGGAACCAAGGGAACCGGCCGGGCCGAAGCCCGCCTCACACGGCCCGCCATAGATGCACGAAAACGGCAGGCATAAAAAAACGCCTGCTATTTCAGAGCAATGGCGCTTCGCGCCTTGATTCCCACGGGTTACCACACCCGGTCACGGGATTTACCGTGACGGATGTACTGTAGCTTGAGAGGCGCGCGCGAGCAAGATTCGATGAGTTTAGGTTTTTTTAAGCCTGTTAAGCCTCTTTCTCTTTGGTATTGGTATTATGAAGCCAGTTAATTTACCCAGTAAATCCCTTTTAAGGGCAAGCCGACTGTGAGAGTAGGCTCGCATTAAATTGGGCACTAGCATATGCTGATGGCCTGAAGATGGTCCTAACTATAGGGCCTGAGGGGCTCAATTTTTTTCATTCAATTCGCGTATTCCCCATGTCGTCTCAGATAAATGAAGTCTCCATGCAATTGTCGAGAATATCCAAAGGGTCTGATCAGTTAGGTCGTTATTACACTGTGCAAGAGGTGGCTGGCTTATTAATTGAAATAATGTCAGTCAGTCAGCCTGCAACTGTAATAGAACTCGGTGTTGGGGATGGTGCTCTTCTTCGAGAAGCAACTCAGCAGTGGTCGAGTGCAAGATTTTTCACTGTTGATATTGATGGTCGTGCAAAAAGCTCTTTGCCTTCAAATGTCGCGCTTGGCACTATCAGTCATTATGTGGGTGATGCACTGGAGTATGGCCTTGATCAAAAAATAGGTGTTGATTTTGGTAGCATTGACTCAGCAATATGTAATCCGCCTTACATTCGTCCAAAGTGGCGTCAGCATTTTAGTGATATTTTGGAGGGGGCTGGGCTTCAGGGCATTGTCCAGCAGTTAAGGAGCATGCCCGCTGAAGTGTTATTTATTGCGCAAAATCTCAGATTCCTCAGGGATGGCGGAAAACTTGGATTGATTCTTCCTGATGGGGTAGTTTCTGGTGAAAAATTTTCGGGGCTCCGTAAAACTCTTGGTCAGATGCATCGCATAGAGAGAGTTATCGAACTTCCCAGGCGGATATTCCGTAATACTGATGCTAAAGCGCATATAGTAGTGTTGTCTAAAAATTTATCTCCCGCTGAGTTCATTAAGGTTCAAAAGTTGGACTCGTCAGGAACGCTTTCGGAGACAATTGAATTGCCATCAAAGATGGCTGGCTCTCGACTTGATTTTTCTTATCTCAAAGTAAATAGGGCTTCAGTTGATAAGAAGGAGGCGATTTTACTCAGAAGTATTACTAGGACTTTGAAGAGGGGGACATTTAGTTCTGTTGAGCGAAAAAAATCAACATTAAAAATTTTGCATACTACTGATATTTTTGAAGGGCGTCTCAGTGTTCCACGAGAATTTGCAGTTAAGAAGAGTTTTGCGGAAAGCAGTAGTTTTGTGGTGGCGCATGTAGGGGATATACTAATTGCTCGAGTGGGTAGAAATCTTAGTCGGAAAATTTGGAGAGTAACCATAGGTCCAGTGATTATTAGTGATTGTGTGCTTTTGCTTCGTGTTGATCCTTTATATGTGGATAAAGTATTCGAACACCTGACTAGCGATGCTGGTCGTGAAGAGTTGATAAGTATTTCTCATGGAGTCGGTGCGAGCTTCATCACCATGGATGGGTTGCTCGGAATGAATATAAAGCTATCTGCTAGTTAATGCTTTATGTGCTCAGATAAGATATCTGAACACTAACGTGGTGCCAGGCGGAAATTTCAGAGCTCCTCTTTATAACTCTTTCCGGATGGTCATAGTATAAAGATGTAGGAATTTCATTCCCTTTCGTTTCAAGCAAAAACAGCGCTGCTCCCACTGCGTGGGGTTTTGTTCCGAGGGGAGAAACAAAAAAGCAGCCGCGCTCGTCTCCTAGTTGACGGTATAAATCCCATAAGGCTATATAAGCCTCTCGTATTGAGTTTGCTTGGCAGTATATGACGGATCTTTCAGAAATATCTAAGTCTTCTAGAACGGCTAGATGCGGTCGGATCGAGTTGGATTCCCATCCAGTTTGAAATGCTGGGACACCGATAACCATTTGAAAACGGTATCGGTCAGGATCATAGTCTCCTCGCTGTTCGATTGCATTACGTATACGGCCGGGCTCAAAACCAAGAAGGAAAACATGAGCTGCTCTCATCGTTGGATCATATTCATGAGCAAAACCTTGAACCGACTGAAAATGGCAGTTCTGAGTTAAACTGAAATCCCTCATGCGAAAGTCAACAACACCCTCCCTCCTAGTGTAATTTTTTGGTTCAGCATATAGGAATTCGATCTTTGTGATTTTTAGTCTTTTGGCTGCAAGTAAGACTTGCAGTATTTCTCCGAGACCTAAGGTGGTTGTGTCTAGGATAATTCGCTCTTGGTTACAGCAGATTTTAGTAAGGGCTTCCCTGAGTACAGGCTTGTTGTCGATATAAGTCTGCTGATTTGCTGCGTCAAATCTAAGCTTGTAAACTTTTGATGCGCTGACCTGGAGTGCGGAAATACTTGCAACTCCACGCTGGTCAACCTCCCCGCCTACAAATGCTACATCCACGCCTTTTAAATTTAAAGGTGCGCTAGTCGTTATCTTAGATTTAAATTGAAATTGGCCTGTGCGATCCTCATTCATGATGATGTCCGCCAAAAAGGTCTATTTGCTCGGGCTCGCTTGGGTCTTGCTTTCCTAGCTCTCTTACAAGTGCGTCTCTTATTTGCTGTTCTCCTTCAAACATTTGTAGGAGTTGTGATGAATTTAAGTGTAAGCTTCTTTTCTTTCTGTATGAGATTTGAAAGTACGGTGAGAATATTGGGTTGAGAGTATAGTCAGAGCCGATAACTCCAAGCGTTTTCATTTTTGTTTCTCTTGAAACGAAGAGAACTGACCATTTCTCAGCTTCTAGGAGATATTTGTTGAGTCTTTCACCTAGCTCTCCACTAGCAATAGTAAAGTGATTAATTTCTGGCTCACTTTGTTTGTCACTTCTGTGACGTTGCCTGAATACTGAGCCTAAGCATGATGCGAACGCATAAAGCTGCGGTCCGTAGATTCCGAATCCACTGACAGTATTGATGATAGATTCACTAGCAACATAAATTGCATGGGCTTGGACAGGAGGCGGGACGATAGGGAGTATCTCATCATTGACTGGCTGATACTCTTTAAAAATCCTGTGTATGAGTTCAAGCAAATGTCGCACATTGCCCCGTGCGATCATTATTAACACTGAAAAACCTGAAAATAGAATGGATGTGCGTCTGGCATCTATATATATAGAGTTAATACAGCCGAATAGGTTATTGCTCACTAGTATGCCTTTTGGAGAAAGTCGGGTTCCAATCCCCCGTTTGAAATCAATAAATTCTGTGAGTAAACTTTCAGCGCTCTCCCTTTCCCGGCTAATGAGTGCTGGCATAATTACGGAGATTTCTGGGAATTTTAAATCTATAAAAGCCTCTACCTCCAAATCACTGCCTTTCTTTTGTAAAGCCAGGCGAATTTTTTCGGATAACCGTTCGTATAGTTTTGTATCCGTTAGTATGACTTCCGCCGCAGCCGATAAAGAAACTCGAGGCAGCATTTGTTCGGCTGCCGTAACGACGGCCTCGCGATACCTAGAGTTTTCGTAGCGGTCTTGGATGTGATCTACTGACCTTAGGTGGTCTGGAACTATTGGGAGGCTATTTTGTAAGTCCGGATCATGCTCAGCCAAACGAAAGAACAATAACTCAGCTGCAAATACATCAAAATCTTTCGCGATGTGAGATTCTAAGTCGATTACTCGATAGTCTGATATTTCTTGAATTGATTCGCCACCTATAGTCTGTTCCGTATGCCAGCCTTTTGGCTTTAATGCGATGTTATATATCAATGGTGGTGAGCCATGTTTCAAAAGTCCGTTAATAAACCTTTGTTGCTCATCACGTAGGTTTTCATATTCGTCAATAAATATGCCAAACGTTGTGTTGGCTAGGTATGGAAGCTGCCTTTTTAGTTCCTCAATCAATGTTTTTAGGAATGCTTCTGCAGGAAGAAAAATAGGGCGGGGGTAGGTCTCTAAGTTGTTTATCCACATTGAAAGCTTGGTTCGGCTTTTTTGCAGGCTTTTTTCTAAGTCAAAAATATTATCGCCGAGCCCTTCGTCAAAGTCTTTAAGTATAGAAATATTTAAACTGTCAGGTAGACCAAATCGCTTTTGGCGTTCCGGGTTGCAATTTAAATTTTTCAGTGAGCGTATTATTTCTTTTCCGAACTCACATGCTAGCATATGCTCAAATGCCGAACGCCACACTTCTGGAGACTGCTCTCCACCAGCAAAAGAATTTAAAAAGTTTGTGTCTGCACGCCAATATAGACCTATATGTTTTAGAATATCGTCTGGTAAATACGGTCTCCTCGAAGAGAATTGCGTTGCGTGGCAAAAATATCTGAGTAATGTTGTTTTGCCTGTTCCTCGTCCTCCAATAATTGCAAGTGCTTTGCTTTGTGACTTTATTTCAAGCTTATCTAGGAAGCCTGGGACTACAAAATCTGACCAATTGTCTTCTTTGGTTTCTTCACTTCGATTCTTTGAAAATACTTCCGGGAGTCTATGTATCATGCTTAGCGCTCCAGCAAAGGCTGCCAGCCCGTATGTTCGTTTTCGTACCAGAAAATCGGTAACGAATTATTAGGTGTGGAATGGCTAAAACCAAATGCTAATGAAAGATCACCCGTTCCTAACGCACCTGTAGATTTTGGCTCAAGTCCTTTTTCTTTAGCGAAAGCTAAATACCATCTTTTAGCCTCTTCTGCACAGATTGAGCCTTGGCCTAGTCGGTCCCATACGTATTCAGAGAAAAAGTCGTGGGTTTTATCAAGTTGTTCAGCGTAGGCGATTTGCACATTAGGTAAGTTTTCTTCTAGATGTTTTAACCCTGTCTCATGAGCAATTACGGAGGCGTAATAATAGTTTGTCTCTTCGCGTAAATTACTAAAGCCCCATTGGTTAAAGAATTTTTCAAATTGCTTTCCTGAACCTAGAAAGTCGTCAACAAATATAACTGTGTTTATTTCGGAGTCTTCAATTTTCTTCGCTGCCTGCCATGGCCAGCATATCCATTTATGTCTGATATGTATTATTCTTTGAAGTCTTCTGAGAACTAAAGGCCCCGATTTGGTAGGAGGATCCGTTTCGCAGATTACAGGGACAACACGCAAATTTATTTCCTTCCTCCCTGCAAGTTTGTCTACTAGTTCATTATCAGTACCATCGGTGAAGATTCTACCTTGCAGATTGCCTCGAAATAGCGCCTTAAGACCTGCCTCAAATTGAGAGGTCGTTCGAAATATCAAGTGGTCTAATAGGCAGGCGGCAAAAAACTCTTCTTCAGCACCAACGAATTGATTTATCCAGCTATCTAGACGAGCCGTAGGTATCTCCCATAAACCGCGGTTAATTAAGTTGCGGCTATCGCTTTTCACAGATTCAACAAAATTTGATGCGCTATCTGGTAATTTCAATTTAAAAGTCCATGTCTCTAATTAAACTTCCGTTGTTGGTTATTATTGATGTTTAAACGTGGGATGGCTGATCTTGGTCTGCGTACAAGCCACGGCTTCATCTGATCGAACGATAGGTGAGCCAAGCAGGATTTTCTATAGTCGATGTGAAAAGATTTTGTGCGTTGCAAAATGGACAGCTAGCCAAGCTAGGCCGGCGTGCTGGATTTGATTAGCTGTTCTCAAATGATCGACTCGCCTTAATCAGATCTATGATGTGCATTGCTGTAAAAAAACGTCCACGGTAGCCCGGGGAGCGAGACTTACTGTATGGATCAACAGCTTGTATCCCGATTCTGATTGTTTTGTGAAAGCTGCTGATCGGCAACTCCAGTAACGCTCGTTCCCGGCACCCGTAGTGAAGCCAAGCACCACAGTTTTCTGAATTCACCAGATTTTCATGTGCAAAAACTCGATGGGTGCCAATCCACCAGAACCGGTCAATGGCCGCCAAGGCTTCCCGAAAGTAACCACGCCTATTCCAGTAGCCCCGAGTTTTGCTCGTGCAGCCAGATGCTGGCCGCATCCTCATGGTTGCGAAGGTGCCAATAGACGTTGAGGGCCAGCGAGGGTAACTCGATCAGCTGCTCGAACAGATCCAGGGTAGTGGAGAAATGCTGCAGCAGTCGATCGGGCAGGGTGTATAACAGATTGGTGCCTGCCGCCGGCGAGGACGCCACGGCGTAGCTCTGGGTCGACATCACTACCTGGCGGCTGCTGCTGAGTTTGGCCAGTAACAATGGGGACAGACCACCAGTAACAATGGGGACAGACCACGATATTGATGTTGCTGGCCGTCCGCTTTTGGCCGAAAGCGGTCCTTCGATATGCAAGACTTCGGTTCGCCTTGTGGCGCACCGTGGACATTCAAAAAATCGCGCGGCTATTCGTAGTTGAGGTTATGGCCAAGTTGCTCCTGCATCCAGGCTAGAAAGCGCGCAACTCTTGGCAGGTTGGCATTGGGGCGTGGAAACACCAGATGGTGAGCGCTTACCGCGCTGCTGCGCTGCTCTTCGAATACCGGCACCAGGCGGCCTTGCCGAATGTAATCCTGAGACAGCAGGGAGCTTTCCAAGGCAAAGCCGAAGCCATGGCTGGCAGCTTCCAAACTCATGTACGAGCGGTCGAAGCTCAGCGCGAACGGAGCTTCGGGCAGCGATACACCCTGCTGCGCGAACCACTGCGGCCATTGCACTAAGGCAGCCTCGGAAAGGATGAGTTTCTGGGTAAGCAGATCCTGCGGTTCGCTTATCGGGTGGCGTGCCAACAGCGAAGGGGATGCCAGCACGGCCAGGTGCTCGTGGCGAATGGTTCGTACCTCCAGGCTTGGCCAGTTGGGGTAGCCGTGGCGGATATCGAGATCGATCTGGTTACGGCCGAAGTGCAGCGATTCGTACGAGCACGACAGGTTGATCTGTATATCTGGATGGCTCTCGCGAAAACGCTCCAGGCGAGGCAACAGCCACAGCAGGCCGAAACTCGGCGCCGAATGCAGGCGCAGGCTGTCGGCACTGATGTCGTTGCCGGCCCGCTGCGTGGCCAGGGCCAGGCTCTGCAGCACGCCGGTCACGTCACGCAGGTACTGCTCGCCCGCGGGCGTCAGGGTCACGCCGCGGGCGTTGCGCAGGAACAAGGGACGACCGATAAGAGCTTCCAGGTTGGCGATCTGATGGCTGACTGCCGAAGGTGTGAGGTTCAGCTGTTCGGCTGCACGTGCGACGTTGCCGAAGCGTGCCACTTGTTCGAAGGACTGAATGGCTTTCAGCGGTGGAAGGGACATTGGCTCGTTACCGGGTTGTTGAACAGGCTGTTAGCTGCAAGGCGCCTATGATTCGGTGCAATCCTACTGCGCCGCTTTGCTTGCGGGCTAACAGAGTGCTGAATTTTTTTCAGTATTGGTTGAAGCCCGCTGCGTTGCTCCCCCCCTGCATCGAGCCGACTCTATGCCCATCGGTTCGCCATGAGCCGCTGACCATAAAAACAAAAGTCGGAGCAAACACCATGCTACTTCAAGGCAAAATCGCAATCGTCACCGGAGCCGCCTCGCCGCGTGGTATTGGCCGCGCCACCGCCCAGGCGTTCGCCGAGCAGGGCGCCCGCGTCATCATTCTCGACCTCGATATCACTGCTGCCCGCGAAGCTGCCGCACAACTCGGTGAGGGCCACCTCGGCCTGGCCGCCAACGTCGCCGATGAAGCTCAGGTGCGCGATGCAGTGGCTCAGGCGCTCAGCCAGTATGGGCGTATCGACGTGCTGGTGAACAATGCCGGTATCACCCAGCCGGTGAAGACACTCGAGATCACAGGTAAAGACTACGACCGCATTCTCGACGTCAATCTGCGTGGCACCCTGTTGATGTCCCAGGCCGTGCTGCCGACGATGCGTAGCCAGAAGGCCGGCAGCATCATCTGCATGTCGTCGGTATCTGCCCAGCGTGGCGGCGGCATCTTCGGCGGGCCGCATTACAGCGCGGCCAAGGCAGGTGTGCTCGGCCTGGCCAAGGCCATGGCGCGGGAATTCGGCGCCGACAACATCCGTGTCAACTCGCTCACACCGGGGCTGATCCACACCGACATCACTGGTGGCCTGATGCATGATGATCGACGCCACGCGATCATCGACGGCATTCCCCTGGGCCGTCTGGGCGAGGCGCGCGACGTGGCCAATGCCGCCTTGTTTCTGGCCAGCGACCTGTCCAGCTACCTCACCGGCACCACCCTGGATGTGAACGGCGGCATGCTGATCCACTGACGCCATAGGCCGTTCGTTCTGTATCTGCAGCCTGGCGCTCGCCCGCCAGGCATATGAATAAAAACAAGAGATCAGATCACCATGACCACCATCGCCCTCGATGCGGCCTCGGCCGCTCGCAGCAATGCCTACCGCAAGACCGCCTGGCGGCTGATGCCGTTTCTGATGCTGTGCTACCTGTGCGCCTACCTGGATCGTGTCAACGTCGGCTTCGCCAAGTTGCAGATGATGGATGATCTGGCGTTGAGCGAGGCCGTTTACGGCCTGGGTGCCGGCATGTTCTTCATCGGCTACTTCCTGTTCGAAGTGCCCAGCAATGTGATTCTCCACCGTGTGGGTGCGCGCCGCTGGATCGCGCGGATCATGATCACCTGGGGCATCATTTCCGCGATGTTCGCCTTCGTGGAGACGGCCACGCAGTTCTACGTGCTGCGTTTTCTGCTCGGCGTCGCTGAAGCAGGCCTGGCGCCTGGCCTGCTGCTCTATCTCACCTACTGGTTCCCATCCTACCGACGCGCCAAGATGACCGCACTGTGGTTCGTGGCCATACCGCTATCGGGCATGATCGGCGGGCCGCTGTCCGGCTGGATCATGGAGCGTTTCGCCGGTGTGCATGGCTGGGCCGGCTGGCAGTGGATGTTCGTGCTGGAAGCCATTCCAACCGTGCTGGTCGGGATATTGGTGCTCAGTTACCTGAAAGACAGCGTGGAACAGGCCACCTGGCTCAACGACGAAGAGAAGGCGCTGATCCGCCTGGAACTTGCCGAGGACAATCAGCACAAGGTTCAGCACGCCTCGGCTGGTGCGTTCATCCGCGACCGCCGCTTGTGGCTGCTGGCCGGTATCTATTTCTGCGTGGTGATGGGCCAGTACGCGATCACCTTCTGGCTGCCGACGCTGGTGCGCAATGCCGGTGTCGCCGAGCCGCTGCACATTGGCCTGCTCACCAGCCTGCCTTACCTGTGCGCCATCTTCGCCATGCTGCTGGTAGCGCGCAGTGGCGACAAGCACCAGGAGCGCCGCTGGCACCTGGCTATTCCCATGCTTGCAGGTGCACTGGGCCTGAGCCTGGCAGCTGTGCTGGGCAGCAACGTGACGCTGTCGATTCTCAGCCTGTGCCTGGCGGCTTCCGGGATTCTCGCCGCCTCGTCGCTGTTCTGGATGTTGCCGACCACGCTGCTGGGCGGAGTGTCCGCCGCGGCCGGCATCGCCGCCATCAACAGCTTCGCCAACCTGGCCGGCTTCTGCTCGCCGTACCTGATCGGCTGGGTGACCACCACGCTCGGCAGCAGCGCCGTGGGCATGTACCTGATCACCGCTGTTCTGGCATTCGGGGCGTTCCTGGTATTCCGCGTACCCGCCAGTCAAGTCAATCGCTAAGGAGTCACCACGATGAATTCCGCATTCACTGCCACGGGCGCACCGTCGCTGGCCAAGCGCGCCCACAACATTCGTCGCCATGCCCTGCGCATGGGGCAGGTCCAGGGGCAGGGCTATATCGGCCAGGCGCTGGGCGCTGCCGACCTGCTGGCCGTCGCCTACTTCCATGCCCTGCGTTATCAACCTGGCAACCCGGAGTGGGAAGGGCGTGACCGCTTCTACCTGTCCATCGGTCACTACGCCATCGCCCTGTATGCGGCGCTGATCGAGGCCGGCATCGTCCCCGAGGACGAGCTGGAAACTTACGGCAGCGACGACAGCCGCCTGCCCATGTCGGGCATGGCCGCCTACACGCCGGGCATGGAGATCACCGGCGGCTCCCTGGGCCATGGGTTGGGCATCGCGGTGGGCGCCTGCCTGGGCCTCAAGCGCAAGGGCTCGGATCGCTTCGTCTACAACCTGCTGTCCGATGGCGAACTCAACGAAGGCTCGACCTGGGAGGCGGCGATGTCCGCTTCGCACTGGAAGCTCGACAACCTGATCGCGTTGGTCGACGTGAACAACCAGCAGGCCGATGGCTACTCCAGCGAGGTGCTCGCCTTCGAGCCCATCGTCGATCGCTGGCAGGCGTTCGGCTGGTTTACCCAGCGCGTCGATGGCAACGACATTGGCGCGCTGGTGAAGGCTTTCGATGCCGCCCGCCAGCACCCCGGCCCGCAACCGCGCGTGATCATCTGCGACACCCGAATGGGCAAGGGCGTGCCCTTCCTCGAAAACCGAGAGAAGACTCACTTCATCCGCGTGGATGAAAGCGAATGGGATCTCGCCCTGGACATGCTAGACGCTGGGAGCCAGCCATGAATACCGCCACCACCAAGAAGCGCCTGACCACCTCGGCGATGATCGCCTCCATCGCTGCCGAAGGGCAGGCCACGCGCGCAGCGCCCTTCGGCCACGCGCTTGCTACACTGGCCGAGCAGCGCAAGGATATTGTCGGTTTGTCGGCCGATCTGTCCAAGTACACCGACCTGCACATTTTCGCCAAGGCTCACCCGGACCGCTTCTACCAGATGGGCATGGCCGAGCAGCTGCTGATGAGCGCAGCGGCGGGCATGGCCCGCGAAGGGCTTACTCCGTTTGCCACCACCTATGCCGTGTTCGCCTCACGGCGTGCCTACGACTTCATCTGCATGGCGATTGCCGAAGAGAACCTCAACGTGAAGATCGTCTGCGGCCTGCCGGGGCTCACCACCGGCTACGGGCCCAGCCACCAGGCCACCGACGACCTGGCGATCTTCCGGGCGATGCCCAACCTGATGATCATCGACCCCTGCGATGCCCATGAGATTGAGCAGGCCGTACCGGCCATCGCCGCACACCAGGGGCCGGTGTATATGCGACTGCTACGGGGTAACGTGCCGCTGGTGCTCGACCAGTACGACTACCGCTTCGAGATCGGCAAGGCCAAGACGCTGCGCACCGGCCGCGAGGTGCTGATCATCGCCACCGGCCTGATGACCATGCGTGCGCTCGAAGCCGCGGAAAAGCTACAGGCTGATGGTGTGGACGTCGCCGTGCTGCACGTGCCGACCATCAAACCCCTGGACGAGGCGACCATCCTGGCCGAAGCCCGCAAGCCTGGCCGCCTGGTCGTCACGGCCGAGAACCACTCGATCATCGGTGGCCTGGGCGAAGCGGTCGCCGGCTTGCTCCTGCGCAACGGCGTAACGCCGACCTTCCGGCAGATCGCCTTGCCGGATGCCTTCCTGGATGCCGGTGCATTGCCGACCCTGCATGACCGCTATGGCATCTCCACAGAGGCCGTGGCACGACAGATCAAGGGTTGGTTGTAAGACGCAGCGGCTTCTCTGGGCACAAGCACGGACTCGGCGAGCCGGTGTGCGAGGTTCGTCGGGTTTCGGCATGAATGGCGCGTGATGGCGGTCCTATCCATCAGCCTGGAACGAGCCTGGAGGTACCAACGTGAAGCACTACCCGTTGAGCGAGGCAATGAGCGCGTTCGTAAGCAAGAGCGCCGAGTTCGTTGCTAGCGACACGAGCCTGTCGTCACGGCGCCATGCCTTCTTGCGTGCCTGTCGGCATTTCACTGCGCAAGCACCCGCGGGCTGGTTCATTGAGGACCAGCTCGTCGATGAGCTTAAGCTGCGCGTCTACAAGCCAGCCTCGCCGGCGCCCGAGGGTGGCTGGCCGACCTTGCTCTATCTGCATGGCGGCGGTTGGGCGTTCGGCAGCCTGGACAGCCATGACTGGTTCGCTTTTGCAATAGCTCGTCGGGTGCCGGTCGCGATCGTGGCGGTGGATTATCGTCTGGCCCCGGAGCATCCGTTTCCCGCCGCATTTGACGACACCCTGACGGCTTGGCATGCCTTACGGGCCGGGCGTGTCGGACCGGCGCTAAGCCGAGAAAAGCTGATGGTTGGTGGCGACAGTGCTGGGGGCAATTTGTCGGCCGGGCTGTGTATCGCCCTGCGTGACGCGAACGAGCCTCAGCCGCTGCTGCAAGCGCTCGTGTATCCCGTTCTGAGCGCCAGCGGGGATCAGCCCTCGATGCGCGAGCATGCCGATGCGCCCATGCTCAGCGCAGCCGAGGTCACTGACTCGATTGCCGCCTATCTGCCGGCTGCCGGCATGCGCGCAGATGCCAGGGCCATGCCCCTGGCCGCTGCAGATCTCACCGGCCTGGCTCCTGCTTTCATTGCCGTGGCGGAATATGACCCGCTGCGCGATCAGGGCTATGCCTATGCCGAGGCCCTGCGGAAAGCCGGCGTGAAAAACGAGCTTTACATTGCCAAGGGGCTGGTTCATGGAGGTCTTCTCGCGGGCGAGATAGAAGAGGTCTCGCCGGTTTACGACGCGATGGCTAGGGCGCTCAGCCAATACGCCGCTGTGGGCGCCGAGGCGACATCACGATAAATCCCTGTTTCTTAATGGCGGATGTATCGCGCGGGGCGGTGCTATCCGCCGGCTGCGCCCTCGACCAGGGGCCGCTACCGACGCCGAAAGCAGCCAATCACCGCTATCTGCCCGCGTTCGGGAAATATAACCGGAACGGGATCAGCGGTTGTTCACCGATTCGTCTAGTAACTGTCGGAGCCATCCGAAACTAGATCACTCTTGTTGCCCGATCCATCACGCTGGCTACCATGGGTATCGCTGTGCGGATCTCGTGGCGCACGCCTCACTCGTAAATCTTCCCGCAATACAGAAAAACCGCGAATTGCTGCCAGGGGTTGGATGGCGTCAATCCCTGGTTCAAGCCGAAGTCGCTGTCCTGCGCCCAGGCGATGGCACCCTCGAGAAACGCTTCTATCGTGGTGTTTTCCCACCTGTCGCTGTTGGCGGCTTTGTCTTCCGCCAGCGCTCGCGCAAATTCCAGGAAGGTTGTTGAGTCCTTGACGCCGCTCAATCGCTCATGAAGCTCCATGCTCTTGTCCCCCAGCATCAGCAGAAGGCGCAAATGGTAGTAGCTTGCCTTGCTACCGAACAGGGCCGAGCCAGAATGCGTGTTCCCAGGCGAGGGGCGGGGAGTGGCTTGCGTCGACGCGACCAGAAGGTGAAGCGAAAGCTACGTATCGGCACCCCGGATGCAGAGCACCTGGCCACTTCCACGTCCTTTTTTACCTGCGCCAGGCAGAGGTGTGAGCAGACGGTAGGTCGTAGGCGCCGTTTGCAGATGCCGATATCATAATGATGGCAAAAAAGGCGCAACCTTTTTCGCGCTGCGCCAGTCCTACCCCAACGCTGGCGCCTACCCCGCGAGTACGCCGTTGCCAGCCTGCTGAAAAGCATTCTTCCGCCATGGATTCGGCATTCCTCGCATTCTTCTGAGTATCGAACCATGCTCCATCTCTTTCGCCCGCGCAGCGAACTCCAGGCTCTCAAGCAACTGACCGCTTCGCTTCCGATCTCGACCCAGGGCAATGCCAGCCGTGGGTCTGCCAACTGGGTAGAGGTGCAGCGTGAATGGACATCACGCGAACAGAAGGCCGCGCGCGATGACGCGCGCATCGCCGAGCTCGAACGCGAGCTGGAATCCGCGCGGCTCATGCTGGCGGAAGCCGACGCCAGCGCGCGCGCCTCGGAAACCCGTTTCGATCTGGTCAACCGCGCCTCCAGTGAAGGCCTGTGGGATATGGAAGTGATCGCCGGTGACCCGGTCAACCCGCGCAACCGCTTCTGGTGGTCACAGCAATTCAGGGAAATGCTCGGCTTTCGCAATGAGCAGGACTTTCCCAACGTGCTGGCCAGCTGGGCCGACCGCCTGCACCCCGAAGACAAGGCCGCCACCCTGGATGCCTTCGCCCGCCACTTGAACGACAAGTCCGGCATGACCCCGTACCGGGTCAGGAATCGCCTGGCCATGAAGGACGGCAGCTACCGCTGGTTCTTCGCCCAGGGCGAAACCCTGCGCGACGGCCGTGGCGTGCCGCTGCGGGTCGCCGGGGCGCTGCGCGATATCCATGATGAGCTGCAGCGTGAGCAGGAGCACGATGTGATCATCACCCGTTTCGAGCTGGCCCGGGAGATGCTCTCGGACGGCCTGTGGGACATGGAAGTGATCGCAGGCGATCCGGTCAACCCGAAGAATCCCTTCTGGTGGTCGCCGCAATTCCGTCGCCTGCTGGGCTTCGAGACGGTCGAGGAATTCCCCGATGTACTGGACAGCTGGGCATCGCGCCTGCATCCCGAAGACAAGGCCTACAGCCTCGAGGCGTTCCAGGCGCACCTGAACGACCGTACCGGCAAGACGCCCTTCGATATCGAGTACCGCTTGAAGATGAAGAGCGGTGAGTACCGCTGGTTCCGGGCGCGGGGCCAGACCAAGCGCGACGCCTCCGGCGCGCCGCTGCGGGTGGTCGGTGCACTGGTGGACGTTGATCTGCAACACCAGCAGAACGCCATGCGCGAGACCGAGGCGGCTCACCAGCGCACCCTGGAGGCCAACATCGCCAAGCTCACCCAGATCGTCGGCACCATCCAGAGCATCGCCAGCCAGACCAACCTGTTGGCGCTGAACGCGGCGATCGAGGCGGCCCGCGCCGGGGAGGCAGGCAGAGGTTTTGCGGTGGTGGCCGATGAGGTACGCAAGCTGGCGACCCGCACGACGGAAGCCACCGAACAGGCCGCCGAGATGATGCGTAGCTAAACGGTACGCGCTCACGCCTGGGTTGAGGCAGGCTGGCGCGCTGCCATTGCGCCAGCCAAACCCAGGCTGCGATGCACGAGGCGATGGGGTAAGGTGTCGAGCACAGACACCCGGACGTTCACCGCAGATGGCCCATGATCTTTTCATCGTTGCTGACGATCACCCGCTTTTTCGTGATGGGCTGGTGCGCCTGCTTGCGCAGGCGCGGTCGGACGCTGTGATCGAAGAGGCGGCGACGCTGGATGAGGCATTGCGCTTGGCTCGGTCGCAGCGCCCTGCGGGCATCCTCCTGGACCTGATGTATTCGAGCGATAACCAGTGGGCGTCTATCGCCGATTGGCGCCAGGAGTTTCCTGCTTCGCTGCTGGTGGTGGTGTCGATGTGCGAAGACCCGCTGGTGGTCGAGCGGATCATGAACCAGGGGGCCAGCGCCTTTATCGGCAAATCGCTGCCGCCGCACGAGGTCGCCGAAGCGTTGACGGCCGCGTTGCAGGGCGAGCGTGTGGTTCGCTGCGCGCCCCAGGGAAGCTTCACCGCCTATGAGCCGCCAGCCACCGCCGAGCTTTTCTCGGCGCTCACGGCGCGGCAATTCGAGGTGCTGCAGCTCATCACGGCTGGGCTGAGCAACAAGGAGATCGCGCAGATTTTGCGTATCTCACCCTTTACCGTGCGCATTCATGTGTCGGCGCTGCTTGGCGTTCTCAAGCTGAGTTCGCGTTCGGCAGCCGCGGCACTGGGTGCGCGCCATGGGCTGGGCGCTGGAAACCAGAGCGCCCCGTTCAGGGAAGGGGAGCGCTGACCTGGCGCCCGGCCAGTTCGGCGATGACCCGCTGCAGCTCGGCTGAGCGCACGGGTTTCGACAGCAGCGGTATGCGCGGATCCGGTAGCGCGGCCCTGATCCTCTCCGGGTCGTGACCCGTGAGGATCACGGCCGGTAACGCGCGGCCATGCCACTTCTCGAGCTGCGCCAGGCATTCGATGCCGGTGGCCTCGCGGCCCAGATCGAAATCCGTCACCACCACATCACAGGGCAACGCTTCGCTGGGTGGGCCGTCGATGGCGGTCACCTGGCAGCCCCAGGCGCGCAGTAGCCTGGCCATCGCCTCCAGCACGCTACGGTCATCCTCGATGAGCAGCACGTGAATGCCTTGCAGATCGGCGACAGGCTCGGCCGGTGGTCGTGCATTGGCAACCCGGTGGGCCGTGACGGCCGGCAGGCCTGCCAGGGTGATCGAAGTGCCATGGCCGACTCGCGAGGCGACACTGATGCGCAGGTCGAGGAGGGTGGCGATGCGTTTGACGATACTCAACCCCAGGCCGATGCCTTCGACATCCCGGTCACGCGCCTGGCGCACACGATAGAACTCCTCGAACAGGTGCGGCAGGTGCTCGGCGGCAATGCCCGGGCCACGATCATGCAACTGCACGGTGAGGGTCGAGCCACGCCGGCGGCAGGCGATGAGCAGCGGGCTGCCCGGCGCGTATTTGATGGCGTTGGAGATCAGGTTCTGCAGCAGGGTGCTGAGTAGCGCGGGGTCACTGTAGGTCAGCGCGGCGGCGCCCCGCAGGCGGATCTCCACCCCGGCCCAGCGCGCGGCCTCGCTGTTCTGCTTTTGCAGGTCGACCAACAGTCGCTGCAGGTCCACCGTCTGTTTGTGCGGCATGACCTGCTGCTGGTCGAGCGTGTAGATGTCCAGCAGCGAGCGGAAAAGCTGCTCGACGCTGAGCAGGGAGCGGTCCACGCTGTCGATCAGCTGATGTTGCTCGGCATTGAGCGGCGTGCCACGCAGGCAGGTGGTGAACAAGCCGATCGCGTGGATGGGTTGGCGCAGGTCGTGGCTGGCCTGGGCCAGAAAGCGCGACTTGTCCTGATCGGCACGCTTGGCGGCCGCCATGGCCTCCTGCAGACGCCCCAGCAGGAAGTAGCTGAAGGTGGGCAGCACCAGCATGCTCAGCACCATCATCACCAGAACCGCCGGGTGCTCCTGCAGGAAGGGCACGAACACCGCGATGAGCGCGAGGGAGGCAAGGCCAAAGGTGGTGGCCAGAATCAGATAGGGCCGGCCAAAGCGCACGCCATTGCCGACCGTCATGCTCAATAGCACGCAGAAGGTGGGCAGCAAGCTTTCCTGGCCGAGAATCATCACCGCGCAGGCGCCCAGGTTGTCCAGCAGCATGCCGGCAACCCTTCGCCACACCATGGGCTGCGGCAGGAACCAGAGGTGGGCGAGCAGCAGCACCGACAGCAGCGTGAACAGCGCGCCGGTAACCAGAATCGCCTTCAGCAGGTCGGCATCGAGCAGCCCCAGCGGATACATGATCAGGGCATAGAGCGACACCACGAACGCCACCACCAGGCGCAGCTGTGCCTGGCTGAATTCCAAATCCTCTAAGCGAAACAGCGACTTCATGGAGGGGTTCCGAAAGCTGATCAAGCAGGCGACCTTAACGGAATTCATTCCCAGGGGGCCATGGATGATTTGGCGCGCTCATGGCAGCCGCTTGGCTGCGCCCACCCAGGCCTGCGAACGATGGGGTTGGCAGGTGCCGGGCAGCGCTCCAGGGGCGAAAGCCAGCAGTAAATGTCGCCGCGGGCTGCCCTCGAGGGCTGCATGGGATAAGCTTGCGCCAATGATCAACCACCAAGCTGTGAACTGAACGATGGGTTTTGAGCAATTAGCGGATCTACGTGACCGCCTGCGGGCTGAAAAAGAGCAGGTGAAAACCGAGAGTACCAAGCAGCGCAAGCGGCAGCCTGCCTCGCCCCGAAAGCCTCAGGAACAGGATCCTGCGCTGGAGGCGATCTGGCGGTTGCAGAAGCACTTCCCGCTGGCCTTCCCGGTCAACCCGGCGCCGAAGGTGCCGCTCAAGGAAGGTATTCTCAAGGATGCCGAGCAGCACCTTGAGCTACTGGGCATCTCCCAGGAGCAGCTCAAGCTCGGCCTGGCATCCTGGTGCCGGGGCGGACGCTACTGGGCAAGCATGGTCGAAAACGCCCCGCGCCTGGATTTGAACGGCCAGGCAGCGGGCAGCGTGACCGCTGCCCAGGCGCTGCATGCCAAGCAGCAGGCCCGGCGCCAGCGCAGCCAGATGCGTCGGGCTCAGGCAAAGCCCAAAGAGCAGGCCGTTACAGCAGGCGAGGATGCCTGACAGCGCGCTCAGCGAGGCGCAAAGCCTGCCTGCAATAGCGAAAACCAGCGAACCGCTGCCAGGGGGCGAGTGGCGTCAGCCCCTCGCCCAGGCCGGCTTCGCTGCCTGCCGTGGAGCCATCCATCATGCTGCGTAAACTCGGCCTGTGCCTCAGCGCCTTGCTTCTGCCGTTGCTCACGGCCTGCACCGGCAAGCCCATTGAGCGCAAAGTGGTTTACGAAAATTCGATTTATCACTGGCGCATCGAGCATGTGATCGTGCGCAACTTCCCGGCGGGCAGCCACCAGTACTTCGAGGTGTTCCTCAAGGATCGGCCGCTGGTATTGCCCGCGGTGGCCTTCAACGATCAGCGTGATATCGGCCAGTTCATCGCCGCCGGTGGCTTCGATGTCGGGCACTGGCGCAACAAGTCGATCTTGGTGGCGTTCGAAAACATTCAGGAGCGCGAAGGGCAGTCGCTACGGCTGATCCGCTCGGTGATGATCACCCCGGATGTTACCGATGGCGAAGTGGTGCTCACGGATATGTACACCCAGCAGGAAGTGGTGGTGCAGCGGGTCGAGCCGAGCGACTGAGACCCTAGGCTTCGCTGTGGCCCAGCACGTTGGCTTCGCGGGCGATGGCGAGGATGTTGGCCTTGGATTGTTTGCACAGGTGCGCATCGATGGCGCGGATGACTTCTTCGGCGATGGTCGAGTTGTGTGCGGCCACCAGCGCCTCGAGGCGTGGGGCCATGCCGACGGGCAGGCATTTGAGGATGTTGGCGGAAAGATCTCGGACCGGGTGTTCGCTCAGATTCATTGTGATGTCTTCCGTGAGAGTGTCTGCAGGCACAGAAAAATGTGAACGCGATCTAAATCCGAGACGGGCTGTTGCAAATGGTTCCGGCTTTATTTTGCGTATTATCGAAACATGAACCACTCTGCATTAACGCCGCGAGACAGTGGCGACTCTGCGTCCTTGTGTGCCTGTCGAAATCCATGGAAAGGGTTATCTATGAGCGCCAAACCTACCAATCGCCAACTTGCTGATTATCTGGGCCTCTCGGAAGAGGAGGTCGGCAGTTACCGGCTCGATTCCATCCGCGAGGGCAGCCACTGGCGTGTCGCCTTCGCTGTCGAAACGCCCAAGCGCCTGCGCAGTAAATTGCCGGCCTGCCTGATGGTGGTGGTGCCGGGCAGTCCGCCTCAGCATCCTTGAGCGCCGTGCTGCAGGCATTGTCGGGCTAGCCGCGCTGGGCCTGCAGGAACAGGGCGAACAGCTCCGACTGCGACTTGATGCCCAGCTTGCTGTACAGGTGCTTGCGGTGCACCTTCACGGTCTCCGCCGAAATGGCCAGCTTGCGGGCCACCTCCTTGCTGGAGTGGCCGGCGAGCATCAGGCGCACCACTTCCAGTTCGCGGCCGGTCAGCGCCGTTTCCACCTGATGCGCCATCCGTTCCAGGCGTTCCTGCCAGGGCGGGGCGGCGGCGGGCTCGCTCGGTTCGGGCTCGAAGCTCAGGCGCTGGCGCATCAGCGCCGCCACCCAGGGCTGCAGCAGTGAGAGCAGGGCGATCTGCTCCGGCAGGAAGCGTTGCCGTGAGCCCAGGGACAGGCACAGGGTGCGCGCGCCGGGCAGGGCGACGTTGAACTGCACTTCGTCGGCCACCACGTTGAGGCTGAAATAGCGCTGGTAGTAGTCCGTCTGCTCGAAGCATTCCGGGGCGACGTCGCCCAGGTGCACCAGGCCCTCGCGCCCGCTTTCGCGGCTGGCGATATAGAAGGGGTCGAGCAGGTACAGGCCGTGCAGGTAGTCCTGGAAGAGCAGATCCGGCGCGCCATCGTCGCCCGGGCTTTCGGCCAGCACCTGGGGGCGCCCCTCGCTGAAGATCAACGCCACCCAGCTGTCGTGGTGCACGTACTGCGCCAGGGTGCGGGCCAGGGTGCGCCAGAACGGCGGGCTGTGCAGCGCGTCGATGAGCTCGGCCACGCTGCGATGGAAGGCGATGTCGTGCAAGGTCATGGTCATCTGTCTACCCCTGTGGGGTTACCCCGCGTGCGTGATTTCGCCTGTGTGGCTCAGCCTCCATACTCGAACCCCGGCGGACCGGTGTCGGCATTCTGTGTGCCCCCTCCGCGTGATGCAACAACAAGAACGGAGCCCCGTCATGCAAGTCGAACTCGCTCAGCTCACCGGTCGTGACGGTGATACGGCCCACAACCTCGCCCAGGCCCTGGACGCCATCGCCGCGTGCCAGGCCGGCACCCGCCTGCTGGTGTTCCCGGAAACCTACCTGACCGGTTTCCCGACCCCGGACAACATCGCCGCGCTGGCCGAGCCCCTGGATGGCCCGAGCCTGACCGCCATCGGCCGGGCCGCTGCAGCGCGTGGGCTGGCGGTGGCCATCGGCATTGCCGAAAACGACGGCGGCAGCTTCTACAACACCACGGTGCTGATGGACGGGCCGAACATCCTGCTCAAGTACCGCAAGACTCACCTGTGGGCCTCGGATCGTGGCGTGTTCACCCCAGGCGACCGCTACGCCACGACGCTGCTCGATGGCGTGCGCGTCGGCCTGCTGGTGTGCTTCGACATCGAGTTCCCGGAGAGCGCCCGTGCCCTGGGCGAGCTGGGCGCCGAATTGCTGATCGTCACCAACGGCAACATGGATCCCTACGGGCCGACGCACCGCACCGCGATCATGGCCCGGGCCATGGAAAACCAGGCCTATGCGGTGATGAGCAACCGCGTGGGCGAGGGCGACGGTGGCCTGGTGTTCGCCGGCGGCAGCGCGGTGGTCGACCCCAACGGCAGCCTGCTGCTGGAGGCCGGCCGCGAGCCATGCCGGCAGAGCATCACCCTGGACTTCCAGCGCCTGGCCGAGGCGCGCCGTGATTACCGCTACCTGGAAGAGCGGCGCATGCCGCTGCCTGGCGAGCGCGTCGACCACACCAATGGCCTGCGTGAGCTGCTGATCCCCTGATTGACCTGCCGGGCGCCATAGAAGCGCCCGCTGCGGCCTTGCCGCGTGCTTTTGCCGACTTCGGCTCTGCCATAACAACATATAAAACTGGAGTAGCAAGTAATGGCTCGTCTGCAACGATCCCTGTCTCTGGGCGCGGTGGTGCTGTTCGGCATCGCCTACATGACCCCGATCATCGTCCTCGGCACCTTCGGCATTCTCGCCGAGATCACCCGCGGCGCCGTGCCGGCCGCCTACGTGGCCGCCTCGCTGGCGATGTTCTTCACCGCCCTCAGCTATGCACGCATGGCCCGGCTGTTCCCGGTCGCCGGCTCGGCCTACAGCTACGTGCGCCGCAGCATCAGCGATCACCTGGGCTTCATCGCCGGCTGGGCGGTGCTGCTCGACTACCTGTTCCTGCCCATGGCCATCTGGCTGATCGGCGCGGCCTACCTGCACTCGGCCTTCCCTGGCTTGCCGCAGCCGCTGTGGGTGCTGACCTTCATCGTGGTCACCAGCCTGATCAACGTGGTGGGCCTGCGCCTGGCCAAGGGCATCAATGGCGTGCTGATGCTGGTGCAGTTCCTGGTGCTGCTGGCCTTCGTGGCGCTGTGCGTGCACTACGTGCTGGGCGATGCCAGCAAGCCGTTGTGGTCGCTCGAGCCCTTCATTGGCGAGGGCATGAACCTGCACCTGGTGATGGCGGGGGCGGCGGTGGCCTGCTATTCGTTCCTGGGCTTCGACGCGGTGAGTACCCTGACCGAGGAAACCCATGATCCGGAGCGCACCATCCCGCGGGCGATCCTGCTGATCACCCTGATCGGCGGGCTGATCTTCGTGGCCACCGCCTATTTCGTGCAGCTGGCCCACCCCTCCCTGGTGTTCCAGAGCAGTGACGCGGCGGCCTACGAGATCGCCCGCAATATCGGCGGCGACCTGTTCGTGTCGGTGTTCCTGATCGGCCTGATCGTCGGCCAGTTCACCTCGGGCTTGGCGGCCCAGGCCAGCGCCTCGCGGCTGATGTTCGCCATGGGCCGCGACGGCGTGCTGCCGCGCGCACTGCTGGGCACCCTGAGCCCGCGTTTCGGCACGCCGGTGGGCGCCATCCTGGTGTGCGCCGTGGTGGCGCTGCTGGCCCTGAAGCTGGACGTGACCACCTCGACCTCGTTCATCAACTTCGGCGCCTTCCTGGCCTTCAGCCTGGTCAACCTCTCGGTGATCGTCCACTTTGCCCGCCAACCCCAGGCGCGCGGCCCGCTGCAGCTGCTGCTGTACCTGCTGTGCCCGCTGATCGGTCTGCTGGCGACACTGTGGCTGATGGCCAGCCTCGACCGCCTGGCGATCATGCTCGGCTGCGCCTGGCTGGTACTCGGCGGGCTTTACCTGACCTGGCTGACCGGCGGCTTCCGCCGCCAGCCGCCGCAGTTGCAGTTCGAAGGGGAGTAGAGGGTGAGTGCAGCGAGCCGCCCTAGGCAGGCGGCTCGCAGAGCGCGGCCTGCCTGCATCGCGCCAAATTGCGCTTTTCCGAGACACCTGCGCGTTTAAATAAGGCTGCCTGTTGAGCGAGCAGTAAACGGTTCTAGAAAAAGCGCCGGTTATTTTCTGGTTGTTTTCTCGCGCTCAGCTTCATCGCCAATGCAGATCCTGGGTGATTTGAATCCCATGGCAATCCACGCGCCCAAAAGCTTCCCATAGAATCGCCAAGTCTGAAGTGTGCCTGCTGGAACACCTTCATCGAGCACCACTTGCTCTGTTCGGTCGCTTGTCATGGTGCGCAGCTGCGGCTTTGGCCGTGTCTCTTCGGGCCAGAGGCTCGAATAGAGGCTGAGCCAGTGGCCGCTCTGGAATTCGAGAAAGATTGGGCTGTTGCAGCACCGGCTGATCACGCGCCGCGTTGGAGCTTTAGGCCCGAGCCGGAAAGCCTCCAGGAGATCCCGGCCACGCAGGATGTGGATCCTGTCTTTGCGATACAGCACAAACTGCGTGCCTGCATTGGGCTCCAGCATCGGCCGCACAAGCGGCAGCTGCTCAAGGCGTGCCGCCGCCTCCCGGCAACTGTTGCAATGGCATTCGGTGGAGATGAACGGCGCGCCATCGAGCTCGATGGCAATCTGTGTGCAATCGCATGTCACAATGCTCTTTGTCACGCGGCCACTCCTTGAGGGGACTTGATGCCTGCTGGCACCTCAAGCCAGGAAGCGTCTTCGAGCCGCAAACCATTCCCTTGTCATCGACTGTTATCGGGGCTGATCGGCATCGTAACGCCCGGTCCGGGAGAAAGCCCAGCGCCGTTTGGCGAGGCGGTTGGTGATGGCAAAATTGCATTGGGTTCGGTATCTGGCGGTAAGGCGATATTGATAGTCAAGATTGGGTATGTGAGATTGAGCTGAATAGTTGGAGATAAGTGCAGGGGCTTGATCTATCCATTACTATTGTTGCTTTCAACTTTATTGATTAAACGGGCGGCGAGGTGTTGTATGGATATTATTACGCGTCAGCATCTTATTGATGCTGTGAAGCTCTTACCTCAGCGGGAGTTGATCAATGTCATTAATTTAGCACTCGAAAGTCGAGTTGTTGAGCTTTGTGAGCCAGAGGCCGCAGAGGCTAGAATTTGTCTTGTAGAGCTTCACCGATACACCGATGATCCCAAAGGACCTTCCGAGTGGGATTTAGAGTTTCTTGCTCGCCCTTTAGATGTGGATTCATATGTGACGAACGGTATCGGGCCGACACAAGGTGGAGGCTGTTGCGGTTTTGTTATTGCTAGTTACTCCAAGATTGCTGTTTGTCCAATATGTCGTAACTCTGTCGGCTGTACCTAGGGCGAGAAGGGGCAAGGCAATTAGGGGCTGATTCATTTACTGGGCAGGCTGACCGCATCTAATTGAAAGCTATCGCACGCCAACGCTCTCGTCCCCGCTTTCCATCGACAACCCACCCTGCACGCCGTAACCCGGAATCTGCGACAATCGGCGCTTTTCCGCGAACCGCCCCGAGCCTGATGACCGACGCCCCCTTCGATATCGCCGCCCTGCAGAAGAACCTCGACCACGCCATGATCGCCGACCGCCATCGTTTGCGCCGGCAGTTGCACGAGCTGCAGAAAAAGCCCGATGACGCCAAGCAGGCGCAGTGGCTGGAGCGCTTTCAGGCGTCGTGTGCCAAGGTCGAGGCACGGCGCTCGAGTGTGCCGGTGATGCGTTATGACGACGCCTTGCCGATTGCCGCCAAGCGCGACGAGATCAAGGCGGCGCTGGAAAAGCATCAGGTGCTGGTGATCGCCGGCGAAACCGGTTCGGGCAAGACCACCCAGTTGCCGAAGATCTGCCTGGAGATTGGTCGTGGCCAGCATGGCCTGATCGGCCATACCCAGCCACGACGGCTGGCGGCGCGCAGCGTGGCCACCCGGGTGGCCGAGGAGATCGGCACACCGCTCGGTGAGCTGGTCGGCTATCAGGTGCGCTTCGAGGATCAGAGCAAGGACAGTTCGCTGATCAAGCTGATGACCGACGGCATTCTGCTCGCCGAGACCCAGCACGACCGCTATTTGGAAAAGTACGACACCATCATCGTCGACGAGGCCCACGAACGCAGCCTCAATATCGACTTCCTGCTGGGGTATCTGAAAACCCTGCTGCCGCGCCGCCCCGATCTCAAGGTGATCATCACCTCGGCGACCATCGACCTGGAGCGCTTTTCCAAGCACTTCGGTGGCGACGGGCTGCCGGATGCACCCATCGTCGAGGTGTCTGGGCGCACCTATCCGGTGGAAACCTGGTACCGCCCACTGGCCGCCGAGGTGGACGAGGAGGGCGAAAGCCTGCTCGACGACCTGACCGTCGACCAGGCCATTCTCGCTGCGCTGGACGAGATTGCGGCCCATGAGAAGAGCGTCGGCCAGCGCCCCGGTGATGTGCTGATCTTCCTGCCGGGCGAGCGCGAGATTCGCGATGCTGCCGAGGTACTGCGCAAGGCCAACCTGCGCTTTACCGAAGTGCTGCCGCTGTATGCGCGGCTGACGCCGGCCGAGCAGCAGAAGATCTTCGCGCCCATGGCCGGGCGCAAGATCGTGCTGGCCACCAACGTGGCGGAAACCTCGCTGACGGTGCCCGGCATTCGCTACGTGATCGACAGCGGCACCGCGCGCATCAGCCGCTACAGCTACCGCGCCAAGGTGCAGCGCCTGCCCATCGAGGCCATCTCCCAAGCCAGCGCCAACCAGCGCAAGGGCCGTTGCGGGCGGGTCGAGCCGGGCATCTGCGTGCGCCTGTACAGCGAGGAGGATTTCCTCGGCCGGCCGAGCTTCACCGATCCGGAAATCCTGCGCACCAACCTGGCGGCGGTGATCCTGCAGATGCTCCATCTGCGCCTGGGCAGCATCGAGGATTTCCCCTTTATCGAACCACCGGATGGCAAGGCCATCAGCGATGGTTTCAACCTCTTGCAGGAGCTTTCGGCGGTCAATCGAGAAGGCCAGCTGACGCCACTCGGTCGCCAGCTGGCGCGCCTGCCCATCGACCCGCGCCTGGGCCGCATGGTGCTCGAAGCGGCCAAGCTCGGCAGCCTGCCGGAACTGCTGATCGTCGCCAGTGCGCTGTCCGTGCAGGACCCGCGCGAGCGGCCGATGGACCGCCAGCAGGCGGCCGACCAGGCCCACGCGCAGTGGAAGGACGTCGATTCCGACTTCGCCGCGCTGATCAACCTGTGGCGCGGCTTCGAGGAAAAACGCCAGGAGCTGGGCTCCAACCCGCTGCGCACCTGGTGCAAGAAGAACTTCCTCAACTACATGCGCCTGCGCGAATGGCGCGATGCCCATCGCCAGCTGGTGCTGCTGGCCAAGGATCTGCAACTGGCACCCGGCAAGGCTGGCGCCCAGGCAGCGGACGGCGGCAAGCCTGGGCAGAGCCCGGTGCAGGCGACCACCGACACCAAGGTCAACGTGATCCTGCGTGAGCAGGCCGAAGCCAGCGAGGCGGCGCAGCGTGCCAAGGGTTACGCGGCCGTGCACAAGGCGATTCTCAGCGGCCTGCTCAGCCAGATCGGCCAGAAAGCCGAGGAGGGCGATTTTCTCGGTGCCCGCCAGCGGCGCTTCTGGGTGCATCCGTCGTCGGTGATCGGCCGCAAGAAACCCAACTGGATCATGGCCGCCGAGCTGGTCGAGACCACCAAGCTGTTCGCCCGCCAGGTGGCGAAGATCGAGCCGGACTGGATCGAGCCGCTGGCCGGCCACCTGATCAAGAAGAACCATTTCGAGCCGCACTGGGAGAAGAAGCGCGGCCAGGTGGTGGCCTACGAGCAGGTGACCCTGTACGGGCTGATCGTGGTCGGTCGGCGCCCGGTGCATTACGGGCCCATCGACCCGCAAGCGTCGCGCGAGCTGTTCATTCGTGAAGGGCTGGTGCGCGGCGAAATCAACAGCCGCGCCAAGTGCCTGAACGCCAACCGCGTACTGCTGGAAAAACTCGACGAGCTGGAAGCCAAGGCGCGCCGCCGCGACATCCTGGCTGACGAGGAAACCCTGTTCGCCTACTACGAGGCACGCATTCCAGGGGATATCTACCAGACCGCCACCTTCGAGAGCTGGTACAAGCGCGAAAGCGCCAAGGACCCGCAACTGCTGATGATGCGCGAGGAGGACGTGCTGGCCCGCGAGGCGCTGGAAGTCACCGCCGCGCAGTACCCGGACACCCTGCATGTCGGTGAGCTGCAATTGCCGCTGACCTACCACTTCGAGCCCAATCACCCGCGTGACGGCGTGACCCTGCGCGTACCGGCGCCGCTGTTGCCGCAATTGCCGGGCGAGCGCCTGGAGTGGCTGGTGCCGGGGCTGATCGAGGCCAAGGCCATCGACCTGGTGCGCGGCCTGCCCAAGGCCGTTCGCAAGAACTTCGTGCCGGTGCCGGACTTCGTCGGCGCCGCCCTGAGCAAGCTTACATTCGGCCAGGGCAGCCTGCCGGAAAGCCTGGCCCGCGAGCTGCAGCGCATGACCGGCGCGCGGATCGACAGCGAGGCGTGGGTCGAGGCCACCCGGCAGCTGGAGACCCACCTGAAGATGAACATCGAGGTGGTCGATACCCACGGCAAGCTGCTCGGCGAAGGCCGCGACCTGGCCGAGCTGACCGCGCGCTTCGCCGAGGCCAGCCAGGCCGCGTTGGCCATCCCGCAAGCGGACAAGGTGCAGAAACCGGTGGAAGCCAAGGGCTTCGCCCAGGTCGCCGAGAAGACCCAGCAGAAGGTTGCCGGGCTGTCGATGACCGTATTCCCGGCGCTGGTCGAGGAGGGTGGCGTGGTCAGGGAAGGCCGCTTCCCGACCCAGGCCGAAGCCGAGTTCCAGCACCGCCGGGCGTTGCAGCGCCTGTTGCTGCAACAGCTGGCCGAGCCCGCCAAGTTCCTGCGCGGCAAGCTGCCGGGCCTGACCGAGCTGGGCCTGCTGCACCGCGAGCTGGGCCGCGTCGAGGCGCTGGTCGAAGACATTCTGCTGGCCAGCCTGGACAGCTGCATCCTCGACGGTGAGCAGCCGTTGCCCCGCGACGGCGCTGCTTTGGCCGCCCTGGCCGAGAAGAAACGTGGCGCCTGGGCCGAGCACGCCGAAAAGTTGGCGCGCCTGACCCTGGACATTCTCAAACTCTGGCACGGCCTGCAGAAGCGCTTCAAGGGCAAGATCGACCTGGCCCAGGCGGTGGCGCTCAACGATATCAAGGCGCAGCTGGGCAACCTGGTGTACCCCGGTTTCGTCCGTGAAACCCCGGCCGAATGGCTCAAGGAAGTGCCGCGTTACCTCAAGGCCATCGAACAACGCTTCGACAAGATCGCCGCGCAACTGCAACGTGACCGGGTGTGGAGCGGCGAGCTGGCGGGTTACTGGGAGCAATACCAGGCACGCCTGGGCAAACACCTGCAGGAAGGCAAACGCGACGCCGAACTGCAGACCTACCGCTGGATGCTCGAGGAATACCGGGTATCCCTCTGGGCCCAGCAGCTGGGTACCAAAATGGCCGTGTCGGACAAGCGCCTGAGCAAGCAGTGGAGCCAGGTGGAAGGCTGATCGCCTGGCGCTCTGGTAGCCCGGGTCGAGCGTAGCGACGCCGGGCTACGAAGCAGTCCTGCTTTGGCCTTTGTGGGCGCGCGCCATGCGCGCGAGATCACGGGCATGGCCGGTTCCCACGAGATATGCGTGCGAGGTCTTAGGCGCGGCCGTCCACCTGCGCGATAAGCGAGTAGGCGGTTTCATAGGCGTTGCATGAGCTTTTCAGTCATCAGGGCCTGCGCCTTTGCTTCACGCTGCGCTGTTGCGAACAGCGTTTCGCCATGCCACGGAGATAAGTGATGTCTGCGTTTTCACATGCATTGGTCATCGATGGCCAGCTTGTCCCAGCGGACAAGTCCGGGCCGCTCGTGCCCTGGTGGAGCTTCAGCAAAACGGTGCTGGCCGCGACCGCGCTGACCCTGGTGCGCGATGGGTTGGTGTCGCTTGATGAGGTTATGCCTGGCGGGACCTTTACGCTGCGGCAACTGCTGAAGCACGAAGCGGGGCTGGCCGATTATGGCGAACTGGCCGACTACCACGCCGCCGTTGCCCGTGGCGACCAGCCCTGGCCCGCCAACGAAATGCTCGAGCGCCTCGACGCAACGCGTCTGCGTTATCAACCTGGAGTCGGTTGGGGGTACTCCAATGTCGGCTATCTGTATATCGCTCGGCTGATCGAGACACTCACCGACACTCCGCTTGCGCAGGCTATCGAGCAGCGGGTATTGCATCCTCTTGGCGTGCCAGGTGTTCGCCTGGCCAAGACGCTGGCGGATCTGCGCGGCGTCGATATGGGCAGTGCCGCCGCTTATCACCCCGGCTGGGTTTATCACGGCCTGCTGGTTGGCCGTGTATCCGATGCAGCGCTGTTGCTGGACCGGCTGCTGGGCACAAGCCTGCTACCGGAAATGCTGCGGGCCGAGATGCAGGCGCGGCGCGTATTGGGTGGCCCGCTCGCAGGGCGCCCATGGCTGGTAGCGGGTTATGCCTTGGGCTTGATGCAGGGCGATGTGGAGGGCGGCTTGACCCTCGGTGGCCACACTGGCTGTGGGCCGGGTAGCGTGGTTGCGGTGTACCGCTGCGTCACGGCTGCGGGCATGGCGACGTGTGCGGTATTCGGCAAGGACGCTAGCGAAGGCGATGTGGAGACTGAAATGGTCGCCTTGGTTCGCCGCGGGCTTCTGGGTGACCGCACCGTCGCTATCTGCTGTGATTCGTAGCCCGGCTCCAGCGTAGCGATACCCAGGCTACCAGGCAGATTCGCTTGTGCTTCTGTGGGAGCGCGCCATGCGCGCGAAATGGGCATCGACTCCCTTTTCGCTTGTTCCAATAGAGCCGAGATGCCGTCAGGTGCTGAATGTCTGTGCCTAGTCGACCACGGTCAGATCAGGCCATTTCGTCAGCCACTGTTTACTCTGCAGTCGCTCCATAAATAGGGGCTTTTTCTCGTCTCGAAACCTTCCAACTGGGCGTACGATAAGATCGAAAAGGTCATCCAAACCGAATGGCGCGGCCACCTCCACTTTGTCATTCGCGCTCAGCCGCGCGGCCACTGCCGTTGCGGTTTCAGGCCAGTAAGCCATCGCGTCCGTCGCTGACGCATAGGGGCGGTCGCCGTTGCGCGGGTGCATGCGAGCCTGGTTCTTTACCGACCAGTTCAGCGTGTTATCCACACTCAGCAGCTTGGCTTCCAGCTCTATATCCTGCTCCAGCGAAGCGTTATCGGGGTTGAACCAGATCACATCGATATCGGTTGGCAGAGTCGATGGGGTGTGGCCATGCAGGTGATTCCAAACGGCGCTACGGATGAAACCGGCAGCCACCCAGCAGTCTGGCAGGCGAAGATCGCGCACCTGCTGCAGGATCTGCCAGCGGCGTGCGTCGGCGTTCAAGAGCGCCCGGATATGAGTGAGGTGATTCAAATGGATCTTCTCGGGTGAGCGATATGGTGACTCACGCCATATCGCTCTGCCCGAACTCTTCGGCCAGAAAGTCGATCAGCGTGCGCACCGAGGGTAATAGACCGCGGCGTGACGGGAAGATGGCATGGACGATGCCGCATTTGGGTTCCCAGCCCGGCAGCATTTCCACCAGGGTGCCGGCGTCGAGATCCTCGCGCACGGCCACCCTTGGCACGTGGGCGATGCCGACGCCGGCCAGGGCGCCGTGGCGCAGGGCGATGAGGTCGTCGGTGACCATGCGCGGGCGGTGGGGGATGAGCAGCTTGCCGTCGCCCGGGCCGAACAGTTCCCACTGGTACTCACGCTGCGAGCCACCCCAATGCAGGCTCGGTAGCGCGCTCAGATCGCTGGGCTGGAATTTCTTCGGTAGCTGTTCGAGGAAATCCGGGCGGCCGACCAGGCACTGGCGGCTGTTACCCAGCACCTTCATGACCATGTCGGTATTTTCCAGCGGCGGGAAGCGCACACGCAGGGCGATGTCGAAGCCTTCGTGGAGCACGTCGACGCGCCGGTTGGTGCTCTCGATAAACAACTCCACCGCCGGGTAACGCAGCATGAAGCGGGTCAGCATCGGCCCGACCCAGGAATTGAGCAGGGTGGTCGGGCACGCCAGGCGCACCAGGCCGCGCGGTTCGCTGCGGTTGCGCTCGATCACCTCGGCAGCGCCTTCGGCCTCCACGCGCATGGCCACGCAACGCTGGTAGTACTCCTGGCCAATCTCGGTCAGCGAGCAGTGGCGGCTGGTGCGCTGCAGCAGGCGTACACCGAGACGCTCTTCGAGCAGGGCGATGCGCCGGCTCAGCTTGGACTTGGGAATATCCAGCGCGCGACCGGCCGGGGCGAAGCCGCCGTGCTCCACCACCTGGGTGAAGTAATAGAGCGTGTTGAGGTCTTCCATGGGGTTACCGTTCTGAAAATGGAACGCTAGAGGCGATTTTTGCCGTCTGGTGCGAGATGGGTGTCGAATTTAATCTTTCCCACATGCAGCGACAACTGCAAACCACCCAAACGAATCAGCCGAATGAATCGGCAACCACCCAAGAAAGAGGATCGCACCATGACCAACTCCATCGCCTACAACCGCCTGGACAAAGACAACGCCGCCGTTCTGCTGGTCGACCACCAGGCCGGTCTGCTGTCGCTGGTACGTGACATCGACCCGGACAAGTTCAAGAACAACGTGCTGGCCCTGGCCGACATCGCCAAGTTCTTCAACCTGCCGACCATCCTCACCACCAGCTTCGAAACCGGCCCCAACGGCCCGCTGGTTCCCGAGCTGAAGGAGATGTTCCCGGACGCGCCGTACATCGCCCGCCCTGGCCAGATCAACGCCTGGGATAACGAAGACTTCGTCAAGGCGATCAAGGCCACCGGCAAGAAGCAGCTGATCATCGCCGGCGTGGTGACCGAGGTCTGCGTGGCGTTCCCGGCCCTGGCGGCCATCGAGGAGGGCTTCGACGTGTTCGTGGTCACAGACGCTTCCGGCACCTTCAACCAGATCAGCCGTGACTCGGCCTGGCAACGCATGACCGCCGCCGGCGCGCAGCTGATGAACTGGTTCGCCGTGGCCTGTGAGCTGCACCGCGACTGGCGCAACGATGTGGAAGGGCTGGCGAAGATCTGCTCCGATCACATCCCGGACTACCGCAACCTGATGACCAGCTACGCTGCGCTGACCGGCAACAAGTAAGCCTGGCTCCTCCACAAAGGCACCTCCTGCAGGTGCCTTTTCGCGTTGCCTTGGAAACCTCGCCGACGCAGCGGCAGCGCGCGTTTCGCTTGCCAGCCCCTGACACACCCGCTCATCAATCGCATGCCTGACCGCAGGGCCGTTAACCCGAACCTTTCGCGAAACGGTTTCGTCGTACCAGAACCAACCACGCGCCAGGAGAGGCACATGCTGATTGACCCGAAGACCCGTTATCGGCCTTACACAGACGCGTCCGGGGGCTGGGGATCGGCCAAATCGGTGGCAGGCATCCTGTTGCGTGAACAGTCGGTGTTGAAGATCGGCGCGGCGCTGCTCAAACAGAACAAGCCCGATGGTTTCGCCTGCGTGAGCTGCGCCTGGGCCAAGCCAGGTGATAGCCATCCGCTGGAGTTCTGCGAGAACGGCGCCAAGGCCACGGCCTGGGAGCTGACGGCCAAGCGCAGCAGCCCGGCGTTCTTCGCCAAGCACAGTGTCAGCGAGTTGCGCGGCTGGTCGGCCCATGCGCTGGAGCAGCATGGGCGGCTGACCCATCCGATGCGCTACAACCCAGGTACCGACCGCTACGAAGAAACCGGCTGGGAAGCCGCCTACCAGGAGATCGGTGCCAGCCTGCGTGCGCTGCAACCGGACGAGGTGGTGTTCTACGCCTCCGGGCGTGCCTCCCTGGAGGCCTCGTTCATGTACCAGTTGTTCGCCCGTGCCTATGGCACCAACAACCTGCCGGACAGTTCCAACATGTGCCACGAGAGCACTTCCGTGGGCCTGCAGGAGAGCATCGGCGTGCCGGTCGGCACCGTGACGCTGAAGGATTTCGAGCACACCGACTGCCTGCTGTTCTTCGGCCAGAACGTGGGCAGCAACAGCCCGCGCATGCTCCATCAGTTGCAGGAAGCGCGGCAGCGCGACGTGCCGATCATCACCTTCAATCCGCTCAAGGAGCGCGGGCTGCAGGAGTTCGTCAACCCGCAGTCGCCGGGTGAGATGCTCGGCCCGAACTCCACGCAGATCAGCACCCAGTACCACCAGGTGGCCATCGGCGGTGATACCGCGGCCATCATCGGCGTCAGCAAGGCGCTGCTCGACCTGCACGATGCGGCCCGGCAGCGTGGCGAGCCCGGCGTGCTGGACATGCCGTTCATCGCCGAGCACACCAGCGGCGCCGACGATTTCATCGCCCATGTTCGCGGGCAGGACTGGGCACAGATCGAGGCCATCACCGGGCTCAAGCGTGCGGCCATGGAAGCCACGGCGCTGGTATACGCACAGTCGCAGCGGGTGATGATCGTCTATGGCATGGGCCTGACCCAGCACCGCCAGGGTGTGCAGAACGTGCAGATGCTGGTGAACCTGCTGTTGCTGCGCGGCAACATCGGCAAGCCGGGCGCCGGCATCTGCCCGGTGCGCGGCCACTCCAACGTGCAGGGCCAGCGCACCGTGGGGATTTCCGAGGATCCGGCCAAGGTGCCGGTCGACCTGATCGAGCAACACTTCAAATTCAAGGTGCCCGAGCGCATGGGCCTGAACACTGTCGACACCTGCACCGCCATGCTCGACGGCCGCGTGCGCGGCTTCGTCAGCCTGGGCGGCAACTTCCTGCGGGCGGTGCCGGACACCGGGCAGATCGAGCCGGCCTGGCAGCGCCTGGCGCTCAACGTGCAGGTGGCCACCAAGCTCAACCACTCGCACCTGCTGCCCGGCGAGCAGGCCTGGCTGTTGCCCTGCCTGGGGCGTATCGAGATCGACCGCCAGGACGGTATCGAGCAATGCCACAGCACCGAAGACAGCACCGGCTGCATCCACGGCTGGCGCGGCAGTGCCGAGCCGGCCAGCGAGCAGCTGCGCTCGGAGCCGGCGATCATCGCCGGGCTGGCGAGTGCCACGCTACCCACTGCGGCCGGTATCGACTGGGACGCCTGGCGCCGCGACTACGGGCTGGTTCGCCAGGCCATCGGCCAGGTGTACCCGGAGATCTTTCACGACTTCGAACAGCGCATGTGGCAGCCCGGCGGCTTTCACCGGCCGCTGGGCGCGGCGCAACGCGAATGGGCGACCGAAAGCGGCAAGGCGCAGTTCGTGGTGCCACGGCAGTTGGTCGCCGATAACGACGTGAGCGCCGCCTATGGCCGGCGCGACGTGCTGCAACTGATGACGATCCGCAGCAACGACCAGTTCAACACCACCATCTACGGCTACGACGATCGCTTCCGCGGCGTGCATGGCACCCGCTCGGTGATCTTCATGAACGCCGACGATATCGTGCGCCTCGGTTTGGCGGGCGGCGACTGGGTGGACGTGACCACCGCCGTGGAGCCGCAGGTCGAGCGACGCGTCGGGCCGCTGCAGATCCTTGCCTACGACATTCCCCAGGGCTGTTGCGCGGCCTATTACCCGGAGTGCAACCCGCTGGTGCCGCTCTGGCACCACGCTGAACGCAGCAAGGTGCCGGCGGCGAAATCGATTCCCGTGACGCTGAGCCTGAGCAGCGCGGTGGCGCCCGGAGATGCACGGCCGACGCTGATCGCCCGCCAGCGCTGAGCGATTCGCCGCCTTGCTCGGTGGAGCAAGCGAAACGGCCGTGCTAGAGCGGCTCATGCCCGCTGCTCGGAAGGGTGGAACTTCAAACGGCGGGCTTTCCTCCACTATACAACGCAGGTGATTTTACCTGCGGCGATTGCGCTTCAAACGTGGCGGCAACCGTGAATTCACCCAGACGGCAGGAGAGTCCGATGACCCGCAACACTTCCAACCAATTCGCCATGCAGAATCCACTGACCCAGTATCCGCAACCCGAATTCCCCGCACAGCACCAGACCGAGCCGGGCCTGGATCTGAAAATGACCCCCGAGCCGGACCACGGCGAAGAAAGCTATGTCGGCTTCGGTCGGCTGGCCGGGCGCAAGGCGCTGATCACCGGCGCCGACTCCGGGATTGGCCGCGCCGCAGCCATCGCCTATGCCCGCGAAGGCGCGGACATCGTGCTCAACTACCTGCCCGAGGAAGAGCCGGACGCCCAGGAGGTGATCAAGCTGATCGAGGCCGAGGGCCGTCGCGCGGTGGCCATTCCCGGCGACCTGAAGGACGAAGCCTTTTGCGTGTCGCTGGTACGCGATGCCGTCGGCGCCCTTGGCGGCCTGGACATTCTGGTCAACGTGGCCGGCAAGCAGATCACCCAGAAGCATATTTCCGAGATCACCACCGAGCAGTTCGATCACACCTTCAAGACCAACGTCTATGCCATGTTCTGGCTGTGCAAGGCAGCAGTGGCGCATATGCCGCCGGGTGCGGCGATCATCAACACGGCGTCGATCCAGTCCTACGACCCGTCCGGCACGCTGCTCGATTACGCCTCCACCAAGGCGGCCATCGTCGCCTTCACCAAGGCGCTGTCGAGCCAGGTGATCGAGCAGGGCATTCGCGTCAATGCGGTCGCGCCGGGGCCCATCTGGACCGTGCTGCAGCCTACCGATGGCCAGCCGCACGAGAAGATCCCCACCTTCGGCTCCCAGGTGCCGATGAAGCGCCCGGGGCAGCCAGCCGAGTGCGCGCCGCTGTATGTGCTGCTGGCCTCCCAGGAGTCGAGTTACATCACCGGCGAAACCTTTGGGGTTACCGGCGGCAACCCGCTGCCATAACCCTTCGCGGCCCGCAGTACGCCCGCTGCGGGCCGCACATTATCGAATTCAATTGGTACCCCTAGAGAGAGGGCGCTGGCTGACCGACGATGCAGCCAGCCAGCGGCAGGAGGCGCTCAGTCGTCGAGTTTGCGTCTGGTGCGTTCGGATGCCTGTTTGATCTTTTCCGCTTCCTGTTCCTTGGTCTTGATCGAGGTTGGGGTGATGGCCCGGTCGACCGCCTCGGTCTTCTCGCCAGGGCGCTGGTTTTCCTTTTTCACGACATTGACGTTATCGCCTTCCACGTCCTTGGCAGGGCTGTTGGGGGGCGTCTGGTCGATGGGTGTGTGGCTCATGGTCGCGTTCCTTTTGGCTGGATAGTCACAGGGGCTGATCACACAGCCCTTGATAGTTACGAGACCTCCATGGGGCGTTGAGTTCGAGTAATCGACGTGTGTATCCGCATGCTTCAACAGCACGGTTTTCGGGCCACCGGCGCGCAGAAAGCCGGAATCAATGGGCACGCACCGAATCGAATCCAGAGACAGTCGACAATCACGCTACGGGAGAACGACATGGGCGAATTCAGGATTTATCTCGACGACGAACTGCAGTGTGCAACCACTTCACCAGTGCTCGCTCAAGCGGCCTGGAACCGTGCCTCACGTGATGCGCGGGTCGCCGAAAAGGGTGGCTCGGTGCGTGCCTATGAGGGAGAGGTGACCGTGGCCGAGATGCGGCCGGAGCCGCGGGTGGGCCACCCGTGGCCTGATGGTCGCGATCACCAGGCCGATCTGCGTGACGTGTGGGAAAGCCTGCTACGCGTTCTTGAGCAGCAAGGCCTGGATGACCAGGCGTTGACCGGCGCACTCAATCGCTTTGGGCTCAATACCGGCAGTGTGAAGGCTTCGGTACAGGATGAACTGGGGGGGCGCACCATTCCGACAGCGGCGGAACTGGTGGTGCTGCTCGATGCTGTTTACCAGGAGCGCCAACGCGAGCCCCAGGCTTGAGCTTCACGGCAGGCGCAACTGGTTAACGCAATGGCGTCTGAACAACTCGGGCTTTTCACGACGTATGCGCTCTTCGATCAGTTCGATAATGGTGAAAACCTCCGTCGGTGTCAGCGATGTTCTGCAGGGGATATCGCGTACTTCGAGGGAGGTTTGCGAATCCACTTCCGAAAGCCGCACGACCATGCGCGTTGGCGACTCCAATGACACTTGTACAATAAGTGGTTGGAAATAGTTGTACAACAATCCGGCGGCGTCCAGAAATTTCATCTTTGCCACAGCTATTGCTCTCGATATAACTCCTTTATTAGCGGCATAGTGGATGAACGGTCGTTATTGTCAATCGTCGTTACTTACTTTGTTCCGGGGAAGTGGGTGGTTTTGGCATGCCGCGTGGGCCGGCATATCCCCAGATAACCAAACCGATTAACGGCAACAGCACGATGATCAGTGCCCACATCAGCCGGGTATTCATACTTTTGTCGCTGCGCCACAGATTCATGATGGCAACCAGGTCAACGAAGGCGATGACGACGAATGCGCCGAGCCAGAAAAGCAGAGAAGGATCGCCCATGGCGGATCTCCTTTCGGTGTGGCGAAGGCCCGTGACTCGGGTTTTCGCTAAATGGAAAAGGGGCATTGCAGACGCTCGTCACGATGGGTGATCAATGACCGAAAGCGCCTTTGTTGCATGACAGTGCGTTAGCGCTGTTGTATTTCGAAGTGCTGCTACTTGATTAAGTTCGCCTGAAAAGATGGTCGGCCATGGTGGCCTTTTGCAATGCACGCCACCCGTTATCGGCGGCGTGCATGTTGCCCGTGCAATAAAACCGGTTCATGCAAAGTGCAAGAGGTGGGCACAAGCGTAAGCGGCACGTTATTCAATAAAACCGGCGTATTCATCGAATGGTGAAGTTGGCACATGTGATGCAAATCCCCAAGGGCATCGATAAATAACGGCCTGCTGCCACTTAAAGGATCGCCTGATGAATACTGCCACCCTCGACCAACTGAGCATTGCACTGCCCGATCATACGGTTTCCATTACTCCGCGCCCGGATGGCATGTACCTGCTGAGCATCAGCAAGGAAGGCGAGAGCATTTTTCTCAAGGCGGTCGACAAGATGGCCGTGGACAGCGAAGACGGTGCCCGCGCGCTGCAGCGCGAAATCCTGCGTGACCGCAAACTGGTCAGCGGCGAGGTGAACTGGAAGGGCACTGGCGCGCAGTGGGTATCGCGCAAGTTGCCGACCTTCACCGGCGCACCGGTAAACCCCACCGCAGCCAAGATGATGTGGTCACGTCGCAATCTGGACGCCTTGCATTGAGTGCGCAGCGCGCCGAGACAAGCCTCGTTGCTTCGGGGCTTCTTTGCGTGGAGGGGAGTATGAATGCGAGAGCCGCGGCGATGCCCGCCGATGAATTGAAGGCGCAGCTGGAAGTGGCTTTTCTGCCCTGGCGATGCCGATGCACGATTGCCTACCAGGAGGATATGGTGATGCAGATTCGTGACCCCGCCAACGATGCTGTCGTGCTGCAGGTGCTGGGTCGGCCTTTGGCGAGTCTGCGTAGTGCTGGAGAACTGCAGCGCTTCATCCTGCAACTGCGCCAGGCGCTGCAGGAGCGAGCCCGCCTCGATGAGGCGAACTCGGATGTTTAGCCTGTCTTAGGTCTTGCCCAGCAGGCGCGAGGCATCGAAGCCCATGCGCATGTTGCCCCAATGGCGGCCTTCGAAGAAGAACGGCACGTCGATCTCGGTCATGATCTCGCCGGTGTCGCGCAGGTAGGTCTGCAGCAGGAAACGTTGGGTGTTGGTGGCGGCACGCAAACCGACCGGGTCGGAGAACATGCGCCTGTTGCGGCACACCGGCAGGTCCACCGCGCGGTTGCCCGTCGGCGCCTTGGAGACCCAGCTGTTGTTTACCGGGCAATAGCCCTTGGTGTCGACGATAAAGGTGACGATGCCGCCCGCGGTGCCCTTGGTCAACCGGTCGATTTCTTCCTGGCAGATCTGCGCGAAGCGTTCGGTGTAGCCGGTCATGTACTGCTTGGGGTCGGTGTTGGCGATCAGCTTGTAGTTCTGGTCGAACAGGTTGACGCCTTCACGCTGCAAGGTCGCCAGGCGCGCCTGCAGGGCGTCGCGGCACTGGGTGGCGCGAGTGATGGCGGCATCGAGCTCACCCTCGCCGAGCACGAAACGACCCAGCAGTGTCTGCACCCGCTCGGCGACGGCCGACAGGTCCCGCGTGGCGGTGGCAGAGCGCTGCATGCGCTGGTCGATGGCTTGGCTGTCGGCGTGGATCTGGGTAACGCGGTCATTGATGCCGGTATTGGCATCGGCCACCTGCTGGATGTGCTCGGCGATCTCCGCCAGCTTGCCGTTGGTGGATTCGAAATCGCTGATCATCGTCTCGAAATGGCCCGTGGCCCGCTCGACCACCACCTGGGTTTCCCGGGCGCTTTGGCTGATGCGCGCGGTCTGCTCGTGGGTGGTGCTGACCTCCTTGAGCATGGCGTCGATGTTCTGCGAGATGTCGCCGGTGGCGCGGCTGACGTTCTGCGCCAGGGTACGCACCTCGTCAGCGACCACCGCGAAGCCACGACCGCTTTCCCCGGCACGGGCCGCTTCGATGGCAGCGTTGAGGGCCAGCAGGTTGGTCTGTGAGGAAATCTGCTGGATCAGGCCGACCACCGACTTGATGTTCGACGAGCGCTCATTGAGAGCCGAAACCAGGGTGCTGAATTCGTTGAGGCTGGTGGAGATGGCGCTGATGTTGCCGGTGACTTCCAGCAGTTCGGCGTAGGAGTCCTGGGCCATGCTCAGGTTGTGCGCGGTGGTGCCGGAAATCGCCTGGGTCTGCTGGGACACTTCGTCGATGCGGCCAACGGCGCTGTTGCTCTCGCTCATCACTTCATTGGCGAAGCGCGCCTGGTGGGTGGCGCTGTCGCTGGAGTCGCTGATGTTCTTCAGCGAGCGGGCGGACTCGACGGCGATCTGTACGGTCAGCGCCTGTACATTGCTGATGATCTCGCGCTGCTTGGCCAGGAAGCGGTTGCAGGTACTGGCCAGGGTGCGGATTTCATCGTGGGTGAGCAGGGGCAGGTCGCGGGACAGGTCGCCCTCACCACTGGCGATTTCTTCCAGGGCGCGGGTCATGTTGTCGACCGGGCGCACGATCAGATGGCGGAAGTACCACACCATGAAGCTGACCATGCACAGCGTGAAGATGGCGCTGAACGCCAGGGCGGTGCCCAGAGTATCGAGCTTGCCTTCTACCTGCTTGAGCAGGGCGGGGTCGAGTTGTGCGCCGTGCAGCAGTTGCACGATATCGGCACGCAGGCTGAGGGCCACCCAGACCAGCAGGCCGCTGACCAGTACCAACAGGAACAGGCTGGATAGTTTCTTGGTCAGGGTATCGAAAAAGTGCATCTCGATTGAATCGTATAGCGACTTTAACGACTGCATGCTGCAGCTCCTGAAAGAGAAAGATCCTTGGATTTCCACTACTTCGACCGGCTGCGCGCAACCTTTAATCAGAATAGTGCAGGTCGGCGACCTTTACCTACGGTGCTGAATGTGCCGCAGGGCGCGCAGTGTAGTGCCTCACCTGTTACGGAGAAAGAGTCCAGCCTACAAAAAAATGACGTCAATTCTGCTTTTTTGAGGTGCCGCCATCGGCGCCGTGCCGACAGCGGCTGTTGTGCTCAGGCCACGGGGTCAAGCACGCCTGCCGAACTCCGCCTGCTGGGCGGTCCAGCCGGCCACCCGTTGGCTGAGCGACAGGCCTAGGCCAGGGCGCTTCGGCACCAGCATGCGGCCGTCACGGGTTTCCAGGCGCTCGTTGAACAGCGGCTCCAGCCACTCGAAATGTTCGACCCAAGGCTCGGTCGGGTAGGTGGCAGCGAGGTGCACGTGCAGCTCCATGGCGAAATGCGGGGCGAGCATCACACCGGCCTGTTCGGCCATGGCGGCGATTTTAAGGAACGGGGTGATGCCACCGACCCGCGGCCCGTCGGGCATCAGGTAGTCGGCGCCGCGGGCTTTGATGAACTCGGCGTGCTCGGCCACGCTGGTGAGCATCTCACCGGTGGCGATCGGCGTGTCGAAGGCGGCGGCCAGGGCGGCGTGGCCTTCGGCGTCGTAGCAGTCCAGCGGCTCCTCGATCCACACCAGGTTGAACTCCTCGAAGCGTCGACACATGCGCTGGGCGGTGGGGCGGTCCCATTGCTGATTGGCATCGACCATCAGCGGGAAGTCGTCGCCCAGGTGCTGGCGAATGGTGGCGACGCGGTGCAGGTCGAGGGCCGAGTCGGGCTGGCCGACCTTCAGCTTGATGCCGCCGATGCCTTTCTCCCGGGACAGGTCGGTGTTCACTTTCAACTGATCCAGTGGCGTATGCAGGAAACCACCGGAGGTGTTGTAGCAGCGCACCGAGTCGCGCTGGGCGCCGAGCAGACGGGCCAGGGACAGATTGGCGCGCTTGGCTTTCAGGTCCCACAGGGCTACGTCGAAGGCGCCGATGGCCTGGGTCGACAGTCCGCTGCGGCCCACCGAGGCGCCGGCCCAGCACAGCTTGGTCCACAGCTTCTGGATGTCGCTGGGATTTTCGCCGAGCAGCGCCGGGGCGATTTCCCGGGCATGGGCGAACTGGCCGGGGCCGCCGGCGCGTTTCGAGTAGCTGAAGCCCAGGCCGTGGTGGCCGTCCCGGGTTTCGATCTCCACGAACAGCATGGCGATCTCGGTCATCGGCTTTTGCCGGCCGGTCAGCACCTTGGCATCGCTGATCGGATTGGCCAGGGGCAGGAACACCGATGCCACGCGGACCCAGGCGATCTGATCCTGGTCCGCGCAGCCTTGGGAAGGGGTGTGCTCATTCACGCTTGTTACCTCGCTTGACGTTCTTGTTGGGGGCCGCCGGGTGGTTCGAACCACCGGCGTGATCCCGGACGTTAAGCTGATTAGGTAATCATTCAAGCCGGTTTCGGCTCGGGTCATAACGGCGTGCTGGTCGTGGCAAGTCGGCATCCAGGGCTTCAGAAAGCCATGGATGCCGACAGTGTTCAGCCGAGAATGGCGTTGAACAACAGGAGGGTCAGCAGCGAGGTGAACCAGCCCAATGTGGTGGGCACCGACCAGGTGAGCAACTGATGCTTGGCGCTCTTCACGCCCAGCATGCGGTTGACCACCCAGAAGTAGCTGTCATTGAAGTAGCCGAAGACCATCGAGCCAATGGCGGCGGCCTGGGCGGCGAAGACCATGTTTACATCCGGGATGGTCGCCAGGATCGGCGCCGAGATCGACGCGCCCGTGATCATCGCCACGGTGCCGCTGCCCTGGATGAGGCGCACCAGCGAGGCGATCACGAAGGGTATCAACACCGCCGGCAACGGCAGCGTCGCCACCCACTCACCCATGTACTGGCCAGCACCGCTGTCACGCAGCACGGCGCCCAGGGCGCCACCGGCGCCGGTAACCAGGAGGATGATGCCGGCGCTTTCCACGCCTTTTTCCATCTCGGCGATCACTTCATCGCGGGGGCGACGGGGTACCAGGCCATAGAGCGCAGCGATCACCCCCAGGCCGACTGCAATGACCGGGTTGCCGAGGAAGGCCACGGCCTGGCCGAACAGGCTTTGCGGCAGGGTGCTGCCGGCATCCAGCTTGGCGATCACGCCGACCAGGGTGTTGGCGAAGATCAGCAGAATTGGCAGGAGGATCGGCAGCATCGACAGCCACAGCGGCGGCAGTTCCGCTTCACGCTCGTCCGCGCGCTGCAGTACTTCGCGATAGGCCACCGCCGGATCGACGGGCGCCTGTCCGCTCTGGGCGATCATCGCCTCGATGCGCGGCCCCATGAAGCGGGCGTAGGCGACCAGCACGAAGGTGGCGGGCAGGGTGAATACCACGCCCCAGAACATCATCAGGCCGACATCGATGTTGAAGATCCCGGCGATGCCCAGCGGCCCCGGGGTTGGCGGCACGGCGTGGTGGGTGAGCATCAGGCCGCCGGCCAGGGCGATGCCCAGGGTCAGCATGGATTTGCCGGTATTGCGCGACAATGCCCGTACCAGCGGGTTGAGAATCACGAACGCCGAATCGCAGAAGATCGGTACCGAGACGATGTAGCCGGTGACCATCATCGCCCACTCTTCACGCTTGTTGCCCAGCCAGCGGACGAAGCTGTAGGCCATGCGTTCGGCTGCGCCGGAGACTTCCAGCAGGCGGCCCATCATCACCCCGAAGCCGATCACCAGGCCGATGGTGGACAGGGTGGTGCCGAAGCCGGTGGTGATCGATTTGACCAGGGCATCGGGCGCCATCCCGCCGACCAGGCCGGAGATCGAGGCGGCGATGATCAACGCCAGCAGGGCGTGAATGCGGGTTTTCAGCACGAGCACGATCAGCACGATGATGGCCAGAACCAGGCCAACCATCAGCTGTGGCCCGGCGATGGAGGTTGCTTGCATGGTGGATTCCTCTTGTTGTTATTAGATGGAACGACGCTGGCCGCGTGGCTAGCGCTTCATGTCGCGCTGGTGCGCCTCGATCACCGCGTCGAAATTCTCGTCGGCGGTGAACCCCAGTTGCAGCGAGCGGGTGATGTCGAAGTCGCCGGGCCAGCTGCACACGATGCGCTGCACGCGTTCGTCCGGCTCGTGGCTGACGCGCTGCAGCGCTGCCTCGCCGCCAACCCGGGCGAGACTGTCGAGCATCTCGCTGACCCGCACGCTGATGCCCGGCAGGTTGAGCGTGCGGCGCTGGCCAAGGGCATCGGCACCCAGGCGCGCGGCGTGCAGCAGGTTGGCGATCACCGTGCCGGGCGAGGACAGCCACAGGCGGGTGTCGAGCGGCACCGGGCAGTTGCTGGCCTGGCCGGCCAGCGGTTCGCGCAGCATGCCGCTGGCGAACGACGAGGCGGCAGCATTGGGTTTGCCGGGGCGCACGGAAATTGTCGGCAGGCGACACACGCGGCCATCGACATAGCCCTTGCGCGAGTAGTCGTTGATCAGCAGCTCGGCCATGGCCTTCTGCGCCCCGTAGGACGACTGTGGCAGCGGTGCCAGTGACTCGGGCACCCGGTCGGGCAGCGGCCCGCCGAATACTGCAAGGGAGCTGGCGAACACCAAGCGCGGCACCTGGCCCTGCTGGCGACAGCGTTCGAGCAAGGCGCGGGTGGCGTCGAAATTGATGCGCAGGCCGAGGTCGAAGTCCGCTTCGGCCTGGCCGCTGACGATGGCGGCCAGGTGATAGATCACGCGGGTGTCGGCATCGACCAGCGAGGCGAGAAAGGCAGGGTCGGAAATGTCGCCGGTGCGTGACTCGATGCGCGGATCGGAAAGGGGGCAGGCAGCCAGGTCCGCCGACACGATGCGTCCGCCCTCCGGCAGCAGGTCGCGGGCAGCGGGCGCCAGCAGCGCCTCGATCAGTCGGGCACCGAGAAAGCCGGCGCCACCAGTTACCAGTATCTTCATGGATCACGCTCCGTGAGGAGAATATCCGGGCATACCCATGCCCCGTATTCTTGTTATTGGATGAATCAGGTGACAGGAAGTTGTCATGTTGTATGATGAATTTAACGTTGGCGCAACCGTTCGCGCTGTTTCCCTGGGCCCGGGTTGCAGGGAGATGGACGTGAAGGTTGCCGGGAGATCACTGTGGACATGCTGAACGAAGCCACCCCCAAGCTTGCCGAAAGGCTGGCCAAGCGCCTGAGCGAGGCGGTGCACGACGGCGAACTGGGCGCCGGTACGCGGCTGCCTACCGAGCAGGCGCTGTGCGAGCAGTACGGCGTCAGCCGCACCGTGGTGCGCGAGGCCATCTCCATGCTCAAGCGCGAAGGCATGCTCATTTCCCGCCAGGGAAGTGGCACCTACGTGACCAGCAAACCCTCGGTGGCCTTGCGCCTGTCGCAGCCGCAAGGTGATTTCTCGGCAGTGGTGGAGATTCTCGAGCTGCGCAGCGCACTGGAGATCAAGGCCGCCGAGCTGGCCGCCACACGCCGCGACAACGCCCACCTGCGGGCGATGCGCAACGCCCTGGCCGAGCTCGACGAAGCAGTCGAGCGCGGCGAGGACGGGGTCAGGCAGGACCTGGCCTTCCACCGCAGCGTGGTGGCCGCGACCGGCAACCAGCACTTCCTGGAAACCATCGATTTTCTGCACCAGTTGCTGCAACAGGCCATTGCCGTGACCCGCCGCAACGAGGCGCGTAACGCTCACTACATGCAGCAGGTCGACCACGAACACCATGCCTTGCTGGAGGCGATTGCCGCCGGCGACAGCGAGGCCGCGCGCCAGGCGGCCTCCACGCACCTGTGCAATGCCGAAACCCGACTGCGTGAGGCGCGCAGCGAGGCTGATGGCGCCGGATAACAATCACAAGAGGAGTCACAACATGACAGCCACATCCACCATTGGCGTGATCGGGCTCGGTTCCATGGGCCTGGGCATGGCGCGTTCGCTGTTGCGCGCCGGCCTGCCGGTCTGGGGCTACGACATTCGCGACGAGGTGCGCCGGGCATTTGCCGCCGAGGGCGGCCTGTCGGTCGCCAGCCTGGGCGATCAGGCTGGGGGCAGCGACGTGCTGTTCATCGTGGTGGTCAATGCCCAGCAAACCGAAGCGTTGCTGTTCGGCGAGCAGGGCATCGCGGCACGCCTGCGCCCCGGCACCGTGGTGGTGGCCTGCGCGACCATTGCCGCGGACGCTGCGCGGCGCATCGCCAAACGCCTGGCCGAGCATCAGGTGGCGATGCTCGATGCACCCATTTCCGGTGGCGCGGTGCGTGCCGCGGCGGGTGAGCTGACCATCATGGCCTCCGGGCCTGCGGCGGCGTTCCAGCAGTGCGAAGCCGCGTTGGCGGCTGTGGCGGCCAAGGTCTATCGGCTGGGCGACGAAGCCGGACAAGGTTCGCAGATCAAGCTGGTCAACCAGCTGCTCGCCGGCGTGCATATCGCCGCCGCTGCCGAAGCCATGGCCTACGGCATCCGCCAGGGCTGCGACCCGAAGGCGCTGTACGAGGTGATCAGCCATAGCGCGGGCAACTCCTGGATGTTCGAGAACCGCGTGCCGCACCTGCTGGCTGGCGATTACCAGCCACGCTCGGCCGTCGACATCTTCGTCAAGGATCTCGGCCTGGTGCTCGACAGTGCCCAGGACGCGGTATTCCCGCTGCCGATGACGGCCAGCGCGCACCAGATGTTCAAGCAGGCCTCGGCCGCCGGCCTGGGCCGCGAGGATGACATCGCCGTGGCGAAGATCTTTCCCGGCATCCAGCTGCCTGTCGCCGCCAACGAGGAGATGTGACCATGCCCCTGATCGGATGCATTGCCGATGACTTCACCGGCGCCACCGACCTCGCCAGCATGTTCGTGCGTGGTGGCGCGCGCACCGTACAGACCATCGGCGTGCCGCAGCGCCCGTTGGAGTTCGGCGAGGCCGAAGTGCTGGTGGTCGCATTGAAATCCCGCAACCTGCCGCCTGAGGAGGCGGTAAAGCAGTCGCTACAGGCCCTCCAATGGCTGCAGGCGCAGGGCTGCCGGCAGTTCTACTTCAAGTACTGCTCGACCTTCGACTCCACTGCCGAAGGCAATATCGGCCCGGTCAGTGATGCGCTGCTGAGCGCCCTGGGCAGCGATTTCACCGTTGCCTGCCCGGCATTCCCGGAAAACCGCCGCAGTGTGTTCAACGGTTACCTGTTCGCCAACGACGTGCTGCTCAACGAGAGCGGCATGCAGGATCATCCGCTCACGCCAATGGGTGACGCCAACCTGATGCGCGTGCTGCAACCGCAGACCCGTCAGCGCGTCGGCCTGATCGACTACCGCACCCTGCGCGCCGGCGTCGAAGCGACCCGCCAGCGGATCGCCGAGCTGCGCGGCGAGTCCGTCGGTATCGCCATCAGCGACGCCACCGATAACGACGATTTGACCGTTCTGGGCGCCGCCTGCGCGCAGTTGCCCCTGGTAACCGCAGGCTCCGGCCTGGCCCTCGGCCTGGCCCAGGACTGGAAGGCCCGGGGCCTGCTCGGCGCGGGTAGCGAAGCCGGCAAACTGGACCCAGGCTGGGGTCGCCAGGCGATCCTCAGTGGCAGCTGCTCGCGGGCCACGTTGGCGCAGGTGGAGCAGGCGGCAGCGGTGTATCCGGCGTTTCGCCTCGAAGCCGGCGAGCTGATGGCCCGTGGCGACGAGTTGCTCGCCGAGGCGCTGGCCTGGTCTGCCGAGCAGCAGGGGCCGGTGCTGATCTACGCCAGCAGCCCGCCCGAGGAAGTACGCCGCGTGCAGCAGCAGTTCGGCACCCAGCAGGTGGGTGAGCGCGTCGAGGCTGCGCTGGCCGCCATCGCCCGAGCATTGGTGGACGAGCAGGGCGTCGGGCAACTGCTGGTCGCCGGCGGCGAAACCTCGGGCGCGGTGGTGAACGCCCTGGATATCGGGGGCCTGCGCATCGGCCCGAGCATCGACCCGGGGGTGCCCTGGACGCAAACCCTGGGGCGTGCCGGCAAACCCTTGGCGCTGGCGCTCAAGTCCGGCAATTTCGGCAGCACCGACTTCATGCTCAAGGCCTGGGGGAAACTGGCATGAGCAAAGAGAGCCTGTTGCGCGAAGAAATCGTCGAGATCGGTCGCTCCCTCTACGGGCGTGGCCTGAGCCCCGGCTCGTCGGGCAACATCAGCGTGCGCCTCGACGATGGCTGGCTGCTGACGCCCACCAATGCCTGCCTCGGCCGGCTGGACCCGGCCGACATCGCCAAGCTCGACTGGCAGGGCAATCACCTGGCCGGCAAACCGGCCTCCAAGGAAGCCTTCCTGCACCGCGCGGTATACGAGGGGCGAGACGATTCGGGCGCCATCGTGCACCTGCACTGCACCCATTCGGCTGCGGTGTCCTGTCTCGATTGCCTGGATGCGAGTTCCTGCCTGCCGCCGCTGACGCCGTATTTCGTCATGCGTGTGGGGCGCCTGCCGCTGATTCCCTACCACCGCCCGGGTGACCCGCAGCTGGGTGAGGCGATTCGTGGCCTGGTTGGAAAGCACAGCTCGGTGCTGCTGGCCAATCATGGGCCCGTGGTGTCGGGCAAGAACCTGGAGGCGGCGACCTACGCCATCGAAGAGCTCGAGGAGACTGCCAAGCTGTACCTGCTGCTGCGCCAGCAGCCGACGCGGCCTCTGGACGATGAACAAATTGACGAGCTGCGCCAGACCTTCGGCGCCCAATGGTGACCGCAATGCCACGATTCGCTGCCAACCTGAGCATGATGTTCGCTGACGCGCCCTTCATCGAGCGCTTCGGCCGCGCCGCTGCCGCCGGCTTCAAGGGCGTGGAGTACCTGTTTCCTTACGATTACCCGGCCGCCGAGCTGGCCGAACGATTGGCCGAAAATGGCTTGAGCCAGGTGCTGTTCAACCTGCCGCCGGGCGACTTCGCCGCTGGCGAACGGGGCATCGCCGCCTTGCCGGGGCGTGAGGCGCAGTTCCGTGAAAGCGTCGACCAGGCCATCGAATACGTCCAGGCCCTGGGCTGCCCACGGCTGCACGCCATGGCCGGGCTGATCGAGGACGAGGCGTTGCGCCCGCGGATGCGCGAGGTGTACCTGGAGAACCTGCGCTACGCGGCCCGGCGGCTGGCCGAACAGGGCCTGACCCTGCTGATCGAGCCGATCAACACCCGCTCCATTCCCGGCTACTTCATCAACCGGCAGGCCGAGGGGCATGCCATCCTCGCCGAGTTGGGCGAGCCCAACCTCAAGGTGCAGATGGATTTCTTCCATGCGCAGATCATGGAGGGCGACCTGGCCACCTGCTTCAAGCGGTTCCAGGCGGGAGTGGGGCACATCCAGATCGCCGGGGTGCCGGATCGCCATGAGCCGGACCTTGGCGAGGTGAACTACGCCTATCTGTTCGCGCTGCTCGACGAGCAGGGTTACGACGGCTGGATCGGCTGCGAATACAACCCGCGTGGGCTTACCGAGGATGGCTTGGGTTGGTTGGCGGCCTGGCGCTGAAGGCCTTTCTGCCTGAGTCGCAACGCCACCGATCTTGCATGGTTCGGTGATTTTTGGCGCAGTCGGAGCCTGCCTGCGATTTTCGCGGGCATGGCCCGCTCCCACGAGAGCGTGGCTGTCTTCGAATTTGGAGGTAACCAAATGGACTGTGGGAGCGGGCGGGGATGCCTAATCCATGCCCGCCAGATTTGCGTCTTCCCACGGAACTGAAGTTCTCAGGCGCTCTGCCGCTCGACGATGCTGAAACCGGTATCGATGCGCACCTTCACCGGCTCCTCATCTGGATGGTCGAGGCGCTGCAGCAGGGCGCGAGCAGCCTGCAGGCCGATCTCGGCGCCGTTGATGTGCACGGTAGACAATGACGGCTGCAGGTGCGCGGCGATATTCAGGTCGCCGAAGCCCATCACCGCCAGATCGTCCGGCACGCGGATGCCGCCTTCGGCGGCCTCCACCAGCACGCCATGGGCCAGGGTGTCGGAGCTGCACACCAGCACCTCGGGGCACTCGCCAGCAGCGAGCAGACGTTGCAGCCCCTCGCGGCCAAGGTCGACCGTAGCCGGTGGCGGCAACACCACCCGCGGCACATCACCGATACCCTGACCGGCCAGTTCCCCGACCAGGCTGTCGCAGCGCCGCTGGCCGCGTGGGTCGTCAAGCGTGACCACGGCGAAGCGCCGGTAGCCCTTGGCGGTCAGGTAGCGGGCGATGGCCACGCCGACCGCTTCGTGGGAAAAGCCCACCAGCATGTCCAGCGGCCGTGGCGCCAGGTCCCAGGATTCGACGATGGCAATGCCCGAGCGCGACAGGCGCGTGCGGCTGGCCTTGGTGTGCAGGGTGCCGGTGAGCACGATGCCGTCGGGGCGGCGGCGCAGGATGGTGTCGAGCAGCTGCTCTTCGCGCTCGGCGCTGTAGTTGGTCAGGCCGATCAGGGTTTCGTGGCCCGCTTCGGTAAGGGTGTCGATCAGTGCCTGCACGGTGTCCGCGAAGATCGAGTTGGCCACGGTCGGCACCAGCAGGGAAATCAGCCGGCTGCGCCGTGCGCTGGCCTCGGTGAGCATGGCCGGCACGTAGCCGGTCTGCTGCACGGCGCGAAAGACCTTTTCGCGCAGCTCGGCACGCACGATCTCGGGCTGGTTGAGGGTGCGCGACACGGTGATCGGTGACACCCCGGCGACCTTGGCGACATCTGCCAGGGTCGGCGTCTTGCCCGCCGGCAGTCGCGAGCGCGTGCGGGTGGGGCGGTCATCACTCATGGGCAGCCTCGCGCGGATTGTGCAGCGGGCGATAGTAGCAAGTCGGGTGAGGGCCGCGCGCGTTGGCGGTGAGCATTTGCGCTATGCTGCGCGCCGGCATCCTGCCCGGTGCCTTTCACCTTATCTTCGACATGGCCCACTGGCGGCACGGCTGCCCCGACAAGGATCCGTTGATGCCCAGCACGCTGGAACTGATCGCCGATATCGCCAACCTGATCGCCGTGTTGCTGGCGGCGCGCAACAGCGTGCACACCTGGTCGGTGGGTATCGTCGGCTGCCTGCTGTTCGGCTGGCTGTTCTTTACCGTGCAGCTGTATGCCGACGTTACCCTGCAGGGCTTTTTCATCGTCACCAGTGTGATGGGCTGGTGGGCCTGGCAGCGCGGCAACGCCGGCGGCGAGCTGCCGATCAGCCGCACGCCGGCGCGGGCATTGCTCGGCTATCTGGCCCTGGCGGTGATCGTTGCCGTCGCCTACGGTCTGTTGCTGCATCGCTTTACCGATGCCTACGCGCCCTTGGTGGACTCCCTGGTGCTGACCTTCAGCGTGCTGGCGCAACTGCTGCTGATGAGCCGACGCCTGGAAACCTGGTATGGCTGGCTGCTGGTCAACACCCTGGCCGTGCCGCTGTTCGCCTCCCGCGAGCTGTACCTCACCGCCGGGCTGTATGGCCTGTTCTGGTGTAACGCCTGGTACGGCCTGTACCGCTGGCGCCGCGCATTGTTGGTGCAGGAGCGGTTGGCCTGAGATGCGCAAAGCCTTTCGACGCGGCCTGGTGGTCGGCAAGTTTTCACCCCTGCACCTGGGCCATGAGCTGCTGATCCATGAGGCGTTGGCGCAGTGCGAACAACTCACCTTGCTCAGCTACTCGCTGCCCGAGCTTTCCGGTTGCGAGGCGCCGCGCCGCCAGCGCTGGCTGCAGGCGCGCTTTGCCGACGTACCGGCCCTGGTGGTCACCCCTGCGCACATCCAGGCCTGGCGCGGCGAGGGCAAGGTGCTGCCCGATTTGCCGCACAACGAAGCGCCCGATCACCAGCAGCGCCAGTTCGTCGCCGAGCTGTGCCAGGTGGTGCTCGGCAGCACGGTCGATGCGGTGTTCACCAGCGAAAGCTACGGCGATGGCTTTGCCGCGCACCTGGCTCGGTGCTTCGGCCACCCGGTGCAGCATGTCTGCGTCGATCAGGCCCGTAGCGCCGTGCCGATCTCCGGCACCCGCTTGCGTGAGGATCCCCACGGCCTCAAGGGGTTTCTCGCGCCGCAGGTGTATGCCGATTTCGTCGAGCGCATCGTGCTGCTGGGCGGCGAGTCCACCGGCAAGAGCAGCCTGGCCGCAGCCCTGGCCCAGGCGTTGGGTAGCGTGCATGTCGCCGAGTTTGGCCGTGAGCACTGGCTGGCCAAGGACGGCGCGCTCGAATACCACGACCTGCTGCATATCGGCCGCACCCAGGTTGCCCACGAGAACGCTGCTGCCGAGGGCGCCAATCGCTACCTGGTCTGCGACACCTCGCCGCTGACCACGCTGTTCTACAGCGGCGCGATGTTCGGTCGCGCCGAGCCCGAGCTGCAGCGCCTGGCCGAACGGCCTTACGCGCACACCTTTCTATGCGCCGACGATTTCCCTTTCGTGCAGGACGGCACCCGCCAGGACGACAGCTTTCGCCGCCGTCAGCAGGCCTGGTACCGCGACGAGTTGCAGCGCCGCGGCTGGGCCTATCACGAGCTGCGCGGCTGCCTCGCCGAGCGGGTCGGCTGTGTTCTCGACATGCTGCAACACCGCGCCCCACAAGCGTAAGCGGCCACTTGTCCAGGTGGCTGAACCAAAGGAGCCCGCGTTTCCTCGGATTCTAGAACAGGCCCATAAACTTCGTTCTGGAGAGCAGCATGCGTGCATTGACCTACCACGGCAGCCACGACGTTCGCGTCGACAACGTAGCGGATCCCGTCATTCAGGAGCCGGACGACATCATTCTGCGGGTGACCGCCACCGCGATCTGCGGCTCGGACCTGCACCTGTATCGGGGCAAGATTCCCCAAGTGAAACACGGCGACGTGTTCGGCCATGAGTTCATGGGCATCGTCGAAGAAGTCGGCAGCGCCGTTACAGCGGTCAGCAAGGGCGATCGGGTGATCGTGCCGTTCGTGATCGCCTGCGGCAGTTGCTTCTTCTGCGACATGAACCTGCATGCCGCCTGCGAAACCACCAACGATGGCCGCGGCGCGATTCTCAACAAGAAGCAGATTCCCTCCGGCGCCGCGCTGTTCGGTTACAGCCACCTGTATGGCGGCATGCCCGGCGGCCAGGCCGAGCTGGTGCGGGTGCCCAAGGCCAACGCCGGGCCGTTCAAGATCCCCGATGAACTCGACGATGAGCGCGTGCTGTTTCTCACCGACATTCTGCCCACCGGCTATCAGGCGGTGATCAATGGCGGCGTGAAGGAGGGCAGTAGCGTGGCCATCTACGGTGCCGGCCCGGTGGGGCTGATGGCCGCTGCGTGCGCGCGGATGCTTGGCGCCAAGCAGATCTTCATGGTCGACAACCAGCCGTACCGCCTCGAGTACGCGCGGGCGACCTATGGCGTGGTGCCGATCAATTTCGACAAGGTCGATGACCCTGCCGAGGCGATCATCGAACAGACCGAGGGTTACCGCGGTGTGGATGCCGCCATCGATGCGGTGGGCTTCGAAGCCAAGGGCAGCGCCACCGAGACCCTGCTCACCCAGCTCAAGCTCGAAGGCAGCAGTGGCAAGGCGCTGCGCCAGTGCATCGCCGCGGTTCGGCGTGGCGGCACGGTGAGCGTGCCGGGCGTGTACGCAGGCTTCATCCACGGCTTCCTGTTCGGCGATGCCTTCGACAAGGGGCTGACCTTCAAGATGGGCCAGACCCATGTGCACGGTCTGCTACCGGATCTGCTGGAGCGCATCCAGAGTGGCGTGTTGCAGCCGGAGGTGATCATCAGCCATCGCATGAATCTCTCCGACGCCGCGGAAGGTTATCGCCTGTTCGACAAGCAGGAGGACGATTGCCGCAAGGTCATCCTGCGTCCTTGAACCAGCCGCTACCGGCAAGGCCGCCTGGTGGCGGTCTTGCCGTAACTAGCGGCTATCGCTGCCTATATATATAGGCAGTCGAATATTAATTTTGTAAGCATTGTAAATTAACTAGTCAATAGTGTTTCAAGTATGAGGTCGGAATAATCAAGGTAATTGTATTTTGATGGCATGCAAAATGCGATGCCTCAGAAGTTGCATCTTGCACTTTGCATTATCGGCGTCCGCGAAAGTTACCTGAAGTGCCCTGTTTTCAAGCGTTTGCTAACTTCCTTGGATTGGCATGCCGTGTGCAATAACGAATGACGTTAAATCGTCATTCACCAAGGGAGTTTTCCGATGACTGCTGTTGCCATTGAAGTGCTTGCATCCGCGCTGCCCGATCACGACATCACTTTGACGCCGCGCCCGGATGGAAAATTTCTGCTGACAGTTGCCAAGGGTGGCACGACACAACTGTGCAGGGCGGTGGACCGTCGTACAGTTATTGATCAGAACGAGCTGCGCGCCCTGGCGCACGAGCTCGAGCGCGACCAGAAGCTGGTCAGCGGCGAGATCTCCTGGAAAGGCACCGGCGCCCGCTGGGTGCGCCGCCAGCTGCCTACCTTCACCGGCGCACCGGTGAGCCCGACCGCCGCCAAGATGATGTGGACCCGCCGCAATTTGGATCATCGCCAGCGCCCGACGGCCTGAGCGCAAGATGATGCCGAGCCCCGCAACCCGCGGGGCTTTTTATTTTAATTGCGCAATTATTGAATAACGGTATCTATACAAAGAGCTATATATAAAGCAGTGGTTGTATAGCTTATTCAGGCGTTGTGCAGAATTTCTCGTGGCCTCTGGTGCTGTTAAGTTGCTTGTTCGATCAAGGCGGCCACCATTCGGTAGTTGTACGAGCGTTTAATAACCGCTCGTCCCTAATTGCGAACGTATAGGGCACCGCCCCGTTCCCACTAATGAATCCTCAAATTAATTCAGGAGTGAATGATCATGGCGACCAAGACCGAAAACCTGTTGAGCTGGCTTCGCGATGCCCATGCGATGGAGCAGCAGGCCGAGCAGATGTTGAAAGCCCAGGCATCCCGCCTCGAGCACTATCCCAAGCTCAAGACGCGCATCGAGCAACATATCGAGGAAACCCAAGGCCAGCTCGAACTGCTGGAAGGCTGCCTGGAGCGCCTTGGCGAGAAGCCCTCGATGCTCAAGGACCTCGCCGGCAAGCTCACCGCATTCGGCCAGGCGGTCGGTGGCTCGGTCATGAGCGACGAGGTGATCAAGGGCGCGATGAGTGGCTACGTGTTCGAGAACCTGGAAATTGCCTCCTACACGGTACTGATCGCCGCAGCCAAGGCGGCTGGTGACCGTGAAACCCAGCGTGTCTGCGAGACCATCCTGCCTCAGGAGGAGGCGATGGCCGAGTGGATCAAGGATCACCTGCCGCAGCTTACCGACGCCTTCCTGACCCGCTCGGAAGCGCCGGACACCGAAGCCAAGCGTTAATCGGCCGGACCGCGTCGTGCAGCACCGCTGCACGGCGCCATTGTCATCTTTTTCACTCTTTGTATCGGTACCCTTCCACGTGCCCAGAATCATCACCTCCAGCGATCCCGAACCCTCTGCAGAAAATAGCGAAGTTTCCGACTCGCTGATGTTCGGTACCCCCAAGGAGCGCCTGGATTTCTATCGGCGGGAAATCCAGTACGAAACCAACCTGATGGCCGATCGCACCAACGCCTACCTCGCGGCCCAATCGTTCCTGGTCATCGCCTACGCCTCGTCGATGGCCAATGCCAATCCGGATTGGGGCGATATGTTCACGCTGGTGGTGCCAAGCTTGCTGGCACTGTTGGGGATCGTCAGTTCGCTGAATGCCTGGCCGGGCATCCGCGCCTCGGCAGCGATCATCGGGCACTGGCATTTCAAGCAGGAGCAACTGCTGCGCAGCGAGCCCAAGTTCGGCCATGCCTATGACGAGTCGCCGCTGTTCAGTGAGCATGAATCCAGCGAGGACCGCTATTACAAGTCGCTGCGTTTCTCGCTGCGCTCGCCATGGATGTTCACCGTCTTTTGGGCCGGCCTGGGGGCCTTCTCGGTCTGGCTGCAGCTGTCTTCATCGGCCAAGGTCTGAGCCGCAGCGCCTGAGACCTGCGGTTACCATTAACAGATCGCACTGCCTTCGATCGCCCGCGGTCAGTAAGTCGAGGCAGGCATCGGGGCGCTGCCGGCGATGGACGAGGAGGCCGCGCACGTGACACCTACCTGGATCGCCAGCGCCTTGCTTATCATGCTGCTGCTCGCGGCGTTGCCGCTGTCCTACCAGCTGTGGCCGGCGCCGGTTCCGCTGGCGGCTGCCGTGGATGCCGGCCAGCGTATCGGCAGGCCGTTCGAGCTGCAGGGCCCCCATGGCCGCGTGACCGAGGAGAGCTTCGAGGGCCAATGGCTGCTGGTGTTCTTCGGCTTCACTCGCTGCGCCGATGTCTGCCCGACCACACTGACGCAGATCGCCAAGGTGCTCGACGGATTAGGTGAGCAGAGCGCCCAGGTTCAGCCGCTGTTCATCAGTCTCGACCCCGAGCGCGATACGTCGCAGGTGCTGGCGGCCTATACGACGTTTTTCGATGACCGCATTCTCGGCCTGACCGGCAGCCCCGAGCAGATCAGCCAGGTTGCCGACGCCTATGGCGTGTACGTTCGCAGGGTGCCGATGGGCGATACCTACATGCTCGATCACACCGGCTCGGTATACCTGATGAACCCGGACGGCGAGCTGGTCAGCCTGATCTCCCTGCAGATGACAGTGGCTGATACGACGCGGCAAATCGCCGCCGCCCTGGCGCAAGCCGGCGATGGTTGATCGGGGCGGGGAGGGCGCCGGTGTGGGCAAACCTGCACGCAACTGGCCGTTGCTGCTCGGCCTCCTGGTGCTGGCCGCCTGCTGGTTGGGGCCGCTGCCGGCGATGAGCCGCACGGCATTTTCCGCCCATATGCTCCTGCACCTGGGCGTGGTGGCGCTGGCCGCGCCGCTGTTGGCCATCGGCCTGGCTCGCAGCGGCCTGCGGGTGGATGGGCTACGCCACAGCAGCGCAGCGATAGCGCTGATCTTCGCCGCCGAGATGGTCGTGGTGTGGGGCTGGCATGCGCCGCCACTGCATGAGGCGGCAGCGCTCAACGTCTGGGCATTCGTCGCCCAGCAGGCCAGCTTTCTCGCCGTCGGCCTCGGCGTCTGGCTGCTCGGCTTCGCCAGTGACTCGCGCCGTGGCCTGGCGGCTGCGATGTTCGGTTTCTTCCTGACCTTCGTGCACATGACCATGCTCGGCGTGGTGCTGATCATGGCGCCCGAGCTGATCTATCCCGCCGAGTTGTGCCTGGGCGCGTTCGGCTTCGCGCAGCTGGATGACCAGCGCTTCGGCGGCATTCTGATGGCGGCGTGGAGCGCGGTGGCTTATCTGGGCGGGGCGGTGCTGCTGGGTGCACGCCTGCTGGCGTCACGAGGCGAGAAAAAGGCGTGATCGCGAACCACCGCCGGCATGCCGTCGACGGTGGCTCAGGGCTTACAACTTGAAGTTGCCGACCAGCTCGTCGAGCTGGCGCGACAGGTTCTGCAGGTTGCTGCTGGCGTCGTTCAACTGGTCGGCGATCACGGTCGTCTCCTGGGTGAACTGGTTGATCTGCTCGACGTTGCGGTTGATCTCCTCGACCACGGCGGACTGCTCCTCGGTGGCGGTGGCAACCTGGATGTTCTGGTCGCTGATCTGGCTGATGTGGCCATCGATCTGCGCTAGCGCCTGGGAGGCCTTGCCGGCAAATTCGACCACCCGTTCGCTCTGTTGGCGGCCCTTGGCCATGGCCTCGACCGCCGAGCGCGACTCGGTCTGCAAGCGGTCGATGACTTTCTGGATTTCTTCGGTGGAGGCGCCCGAACGGCTGGCCAGGGTGCGCACTTCATCGGCCACCACGGCGAAACCGCGGCCCTGCTCGCCAGCGCGAGCGGCTTCGATGGCGGCGTTGAGCGCCAGCAGGTTGGTCTGCTCGGAAATGCTGCGTATGGTGCCCAGCGTCGCGCTGATCGCCTCGATCTGCCCGGCCAGCGCGCCGACCACCTTGGCGGTTTGCTCCAGCTCGCCGTTCAGTGCGTCGATCTGCCGGTTGGCCTGGTCCACCACTTCGCGACCGTCATTGGCGTAGCCCGTCGCCTCGCGGGCTACCTGGGCGGCGTTTTCGGCGTTGCCGGCGATTTCGTTGACCGTCGAGCCCAGCTCGTGGATGGCGGTGGCCACCTGCACGGTGCGGTCGCTCTGTGCCACGCAGTTGCTCTGGGTCAGGCGCGCACGCTCGGCCACGTCACGGGCCATGTTGGACAACTCCCGCGAGTTACCGGCCAATTGCTGCATGATGCCGTGCACCCGAGCCAGAAAACGGTTGAAGCTCTGGGCGATATCGCTCAGCTCGTCACTGCCGGTCAGCTCGATGCGTGCGTTCAAGGCCAGGTTGTCGGCGGCGCTGCCCAGGCTGCTTTGCAACAGCGACACCCGGCGGCGCAGGTTGGAGACAATCAGCCAGGAGGCGACGAAGGACACCAGCAGTCCCAGCACGATGATCGTCAGCTGCTGCATGCGGCCCTGCTCGTAGTTATTGGTGCTAGCCTGGTTTTGCTGTTCTGCCTGCTTGAGCAAGGTGTCGAGCAGTTCACCGGCACCCGCGCGCATCACGCCGTAGCTCTTGGCGTACTGGTCACGGTAGATCTGCTGGGCGCGGGCCATGTCACCAGCGTCGAGCGCCTGCAGCATCGGCATGAGCTCCGCACTCACCATGGCTTCGAACTGGTCCAGCAGGCGCTGCGCCTGGGCCCGACGTTCCGGATTGACCTGGGCCTCGACCGCATGGCGCATGGCCTCGCGCATGCCGGGGATGTCCTCGTTGAGCGCTTCCTGTACCCGCGTCTTGACCCCGCGCTCGTCGCGCAGGGCAGTGTCCTGCAGCAGCATCATGTCGATGCCCACGCGCATGCGCGGTATTCGCGAGGCCGCTTCGGCCATGGCGCGCATGGGCGCGGATGTATTGAGGTAGAGCGCGTTGGCTTCCCTCTGCATGTTCGACATGCTGGTGAGGCTGGTCATGGCGACCAGAATCAAGGCGATGCAGGGGATGGCCACTGCAATGATGAGGCGGGTCTTGAGTGTCAGCGTGTCGAGGCGCATGGGTGCAGTTCCATGTCATTGGAGTGCATCCAGTATAGGGGTGGCAGTAATCTCATGTCGCCATTATTTTCAGCGCCTTCGAAAGCTCTACAAGAGCACCATAAAGACAGGTCTTGATTGGCCTGTAGAGGCTTGCCAGACCTGCTACGACGGGCGTTTTGCATGCTGCTTCCGATAGACGGTGAATGACGTCGATCAGGCATGGTTTTTTGCTTCTTCAACGGGGGCAATTCCCCGTACTATGCGCGGCAAACCGCTCCAACTATTGCCACCCCCCCATGTCACTGTCTTATGCCGATTAATAAAGTCGGCCTGTATCCGTTTAGGAGTTATGGCTCATGGCAGCACTGCACACCGGCACCGTCCAAGCAATCAACAACAACCAGGCGCAATTGCTGGATGAATGGAGCAAAGGCCTGGAGGCCAGTGGCTCGACCCGTGGCCTCAAGGAACAGGAACTGCAGCAGCAGACCAGCGAATTCATCCTGCTTACCCTGGCTGCCCTGGAAGGCGACAACGGTTCGAATATCGCCACCGCAGGTTGGGAGAAGGTGCGTCAGTTTCTCGAGCGCCTGTCGGCCAGCCGCGCCTTGCTCGGTCACGACTCGCACCAGACCGCGAATTTCATCTTCGCCCTCAAGGGGCCGCTGTTCGCGTTGCTGCAGCGTCACTACCGCGACCAGCCCGAACAACAGGCCCAGCAACTGCTGGATGTGTCCGAGCTGCTCGATAACCTGGGGCTGCATACCATCCGCACATTCCAGAAATCCCGCGAGGCGGTGATCAAGCGCCAGCAGGAAGAGCTGCTGGAGTTGTCTACGCCGGTGGTCAAGCTGTGGGACGGCATCCTGGCCCTGCCGATGATCGGCACCCTGGACTCCCAGCGTACCCAGGTGGTGATGGAGTCGCTATTGCAGCGCATCGTCGATACCGGCTCGGAGATCGCCATCATCGACATCACCGGCGTGCCGACCGTCGACACCCTGGTCGCCCAGCACCTGCTCAAGACCGTGACCGCCATCCGCCTGATGGGCGCGGACTGCATCATCAGCGGTATCCGCCCGCAGATCGCCCAGACCATCGTGCACCTGGGGCTCGACCTGGACGGCGTGATTACCAAGGCCAACCTGGCCGACGCCCTGAAGCTGGCGCTGAGCCGCCAGGGCATCAGCCTCGACAAAGCGGTGTGAGCCCATGGAGCGCATTCCGATTTTACGGATGGGTGAGTTTCTGCTGGTGACCATTCAGGTCGACATGCACGACCAGCTGGCCCTGACCCTGCAGGACGACCTTGCCGAGCTGATCAGCAGAACCTCGGCCCGTGGCGTGTTGATCGATATCTCCGCGCTGGACATGGTCGACTCCTTCATTGGCCGGATGATCGGCACCATTTCCGGCCTGTCGCGTGTCATGGACGCCGAGACCATGCTGGTCGGCATGCAGCCCGCGGTGGCCATCACCCTGGTGGAACTGGGCATGACCCTGCCCGGCGTGAGCACCGCGCTGAACGTCGAGCGCGGCATGCAGTTGCTGCGCGAGCGAGTAGCCCGGCGATGATCGTGCGCAGCAGCGGTACCCAGCCGATCGCCATCGAGCAGGACGTGGTATTGGCTCGCCAGACCACCCGCAAGCTGGCCACCGAGTGCGGCATGCGGCTGATCGACCTGACCAAACTGGTAACCGCGGTCAGCGAGTTGGCGCGCAATACCATGGTCTATGGCGGCGGCGGTGACATGGACTGGCAGGTGCTCGACGACAGCACCCGTGTCGGCCTGCGCCTGACTTTTCGTGACGAAGGCCCGGGTATTGCCGACCTCAAACTGGCCATGACCGATGGCTGGACCTCTGGTGGCGGCCTGGGGCTCGGGCTGACCGGCGCCAAGCGCCTGGTCGATGAATTCGAGCTGGACACCGAACCGGGCAAAGGCACTAGGATCACGATCACTCGATGGACATGAGTATCAGCGGCAGTGTCACCCAGGTGCTGCCCATCGACGACGAAAGCCAGGTCGGCCATGCCCGACGCACTGCGCAGAAGCTGGCCGAAGGGCAGGGCTTTGACGAGGCGGACGCCGGGCGTGTCGCATTGGTGGTCACCGAACTGGCCAGCAACCTGCTCAAGCACGCCGGTCGTGGTGAACTGCACCTGCGGGTGCTGCCACGCAGCAACGGCGCTGGCGTGGAAGTCATCGCCGTGGACCGCGCCGCGGGCTTCGACCTCGGTGCCTGTCTGGCGGACGGTTATTCCACTGGCGGCACCCAGGGCATTGGCCTGGGCGCCATCACCCGCCAGGCGGATGTCTTCGATGCCTACGCCGATGCCCGTGGTGCCGTGCTGCTCGCGCGCCTGTATCCGCGCACCGCCAAAAAGCCTGATTTGCCCATCGGTGTCAGCCAGCATGCACTCCACGGCGACCCGGCGTGTGGCGATGCCTGGCACGTGGCGCTCAGCGACAACGCCATCAGCGCGCTGGTGATCGATGGCTTGGGCCACGGTGAGGAAGCCGAGCAGGCCGCCCTGGCAGGCACCCAGGCGTTCGCCCCCGGGCCGTTCAACGACCCGCTGTTGTTGATCGAAGACTTGCACCGCGCCATGCACGGCAGCCGCGGTGGTGCGGTGGCCATTGCCCAGATGCGGCTCGACACCGGCAACCTGCGCTTCGTCGGCATCGGCAATATCGCGGCCTGCCTGGTCAGCGCGGGCAGATCCCGGGGGCTCGCCTCGCACCCGGGCATCGTCGGCGCGCAGTACCGCAGGGCACAGCCGTTCGACTTCGAACAGGTGAGCGGCCAGTTGCTGATCATGCATAGCGATGGCCTGCAGTCGCGCTGGAACCTGGCCGACTACCCGGGCCTGGCCTATCGTCATCCCGCAGTGATTGCCGCTGTGCTGCACCGGGATTTCTGCCGCGGGCGTGACGATGTCACGGTCGTGGTCATCGCTCTGGAGGCCAGCCATGGCTGAGTCCGAAAACCTCATCCACGCCGAGCAGGCGGCCCTGATCGCCCGCTTGCAGCAGGAAAGTGCCGCGCTGCGTGAAGAGCTCGACGAAACCAATCAGGGCGTACTGGCCCTGTATGCCGAACTCGACAACCAGGCTGTGGCACTGCGCGAAGCCTCGGACCTGAAGAGCCGCTTCCTGTCGTACATGAGCCATGAGTTTCGCACGCCGCTGGGCTCTATCCTGAGCATCACCAGCCTGCTCAGTGACGAGCTCGACGGCCCGCTGAGCCCGGAACAGCACCGCCAGGTCGCCTTTGTCAGCACCGCCGCCCGCGAGCTCAGCGACATGGTCGACGACCTGCTCGACCTGGCCAAGATCGAGGCCGGGCGCATCAGTATTTCCCCGGCCTGGTTCGACATGTTCGACCTGTTCTCGGCGCTGCGCGGTATGTTCCGGCCCATCGTCGATGCCACTGCGGTGGACCTGATCTTCGAAGAGCCGGTCGGCCTGCCGCGCCTGTACACCGATGACAAGAAGCTCGCGCAGATCCTGCGCAACTTCATTTCCAACTCGCTGAAGTTCACGGCTCGTGGCGAGGTGCGGGTCTCGGCGCGCCTGGAAGGCACCGACCGCATACGGTTCGCGGTCAGCGACACCGGCATCGGCATCGCCGCCGAGCTGCATGACGCCCTGTTCGAGGATTTCTCGCAGATCGATTCGCCCTTGCAGAAGCGCCTGCGTGGCACCGGCCTGGGGCTGTCGCTGTGCAAGCGCTTCGCGGCCCTGCTCGGCGGTGAGGTGGGGGTGCAGAGCGAACCCGGCGTCGGTTCGGTGTTCTTCGTGATCATTCCGCTGGCCATTGCCGCAGAGGTGGCCAATGAGCACTGACAGCCGTGTCCTGATCGTCGACGACAACGCCGCCACCCGCTATGCGCTACGCCGACGCCTGGAACGTCATGGCTATCAGGTGCAGGAGGCCGGCACCGGCAGCGAGGGCCTGACGCTGATTCGCGGCGAGCCGATCGATGCGTTGATTCTCGACGTCAACCTGCCGGACATGAGCGGCTTCGATATCGTCCGCACGTTGCGGACCGAGCCGCGTACCGCCTTGCTGCCGGTTATTCACGTGTCCGCCGCGTCGATCCAGACCGGTGACATCGTCACCGGTCTGGAGGCCGGGGCCGACGCCTATCTGGTCCACCCGGTCGATCCGGATGTGCTGCTGGCCACCCTGCGCACCTTGCTGCGCGTGCGTGACACCGAGGATGCGTTGCGCGCCAGCGAGGCGCGCTTCCGGGAAATCTTCGTCAACGTCAGCGCGCCCATCGCCGTTTTGGGTGCCGACCTGGCGGTGCACGAGTGCAATCACGCCTTCGCCCAGCTGATCCAGGGCGATGTCAATGACCTGGGCCTGAGCCAGTGCTTTGCCGATGACCAGGCAGGCATGCTCGATGAGTTGCGCGTGCGGCTGGCGGCCGGCGAGCGCTGGAGAGGCTCGCTGACCATGCAGGTGCACGGCGAGTCGCGGGAAACCGAGTGGCAGGTCTCACCCTACCGGGATTCGGACGTGAGCCTGGTGTTCGTCGAGGACGTCACCGAACACCGCCGCCGCGAGCGTCTGCACAAGGCCCAGCTCGACGATGCCACCACGCAGTTGGCCCACGAGGTGGCCGAGCGTGCACGCACCGAAGCACAGTTGCTGCAGATGCAGAAGATGGAGGCACTGGGCAATCTCACCGGCGGAATCGCCCATGATTTCAACAACATGCTCACCGGCATCATTACCAGCCTGGAATTGATCCAGAAGCGGGTCGCCGAACAGCGCCTGGACCGCGTGCAGCTGTATACCGACGCCGCGCTCAATTCGGCGATGAGCGCCGCTGCGCTGACCCATCGCCTGCTGGCCTTCGCCCGCAAGCAGCCGCTGGATAACCGCGCGGTCGACGTCAACGAGCGCATCCGCTCGTTGGAAGACATGCTGATGCGTACCATCGGCGAGCAGATCTCCCTGACCCTGGAGCTCAACGGCAAGCCGCCGATCGCCCTGGTCGACCCCAGCCAGCTGGAAAGTGCGGTGCTCAACCTGGTGATCAACGCCCGCGATGCGCTGCCCCAGGGCGGGCATATCTGGGTGACCACCTATACCGCGCATTTCAGTGGCGACCCGAACCTCGCCGATGGTGCCTATATCGCGCTGTCGGTACGCGACGACGGTACCGGCATCGAGCATGCGTTGATCGACAAGGTGTTCGACCCGTTCTTCACCACCAAGCCAGCAGGCCAGGGTACCGGCCTGGGGTTGTCGACCATCTATGGCTTCGCCCGTCAGTCCGGCGGCCATGCCGGCATCCGCAGCGCCCCGGGGCGTGGTACCGAGGTGACCATCATGCTGCCGGTCAGCAGCGAGCCGCTGCTGGTGCAGGGCGCTGCCGAACAGGCGGATCTGCGCGGCGCTGGCGAGCAGGTGCTGATCGTCGAGGACGTGCCCTCGGTGCGTACCTTCGTCGCCGAGGTGCTGGAGGAGGCGGGCTACCGCTGCATCCAGGCCGGTGATGTGGAAACTGCCTTGGCACATCTGCAGAGCGATGCACAGATCGACCTGCTGCTCACTGATGTAGGCCTGCCGCGCATGAATGGCCGCGAACTGGCCGGGCGGGCGCGCACTCTGCGCCAGAGCCTGCCGATCCTGTTCATGACCGGCTACGCCGAAAAGGCCATCAACCGTGAGGTGTTCCTCGGCACCGGCATGGAGCTGCTGGCCAAGCCGTTCAAGATGAACGAGCTGCTGGAAAAGGTACGGGCCTCGCTTCCCGTACGCTGACCGAGACGCCCGCCGCGCGGTGAGCGTGGGGCCGCAGCCAGCGGCCCTGAGCGCATCACGGCAGCCAGCTGGCACTTGCTCCTACGGCCTCTCTCGTCCCACCACGCCACCAGCCCAGGGATTTTGCTGTCCCTGGGCGCCTTTGTAATAGCCGTGGAAACCACCTGCTCGGCAGATGCTGTTTAACCATGCTTACAAACTTTACAGTTTCGTTTCTGCCCGCCGATAGCCTGAGTCATGCCGCTGCAGACCGCCGCCACCTTCATGGCCGGTGTTCAGCGCGCTTGTTGCACGCGCCGGAGGCCCGTGAACAACGAGCTTGGCCTTATTGCATATCAGGGAGTACTTATGTCCATCGCCAACCTACTGCTCAACATGAGCGTCAAAAAGAAGCTGTTCAGTGGCTTCGGCCTGATTCTGGCCATTACCTTGGCAATCGTCTGGGTCGGCCAGTCGGCCCTGCAAACCACCTTGCGACGTTTCGACATATTGCTGGGCGTCAGCAGCATCGATGCCAAGCTGACCGAGGCGCGCCAGCAGGAAAAGAACTTCATCCTGCGCGACGACGACAAGTACATGCAGCAGGCCGTTGCCCTGACCGACCAGATCCAGCAGCAGGCCAAGGCCAGCGAGGACCAGATGCAGCGCCCACAGAACAAGGCGCTGATGCGCAAGATCCAGGAGGACGTGCAGGGCTATCGCGATGAATTGCAGAGCCTCAAGCAAGCCACCGAAAGCAGCCAGTCGGCGCAGCAGGCCATGGAGAATGCAGCCCGGGCTGCGCTAGAGCGCTTTTCGGTTGTGGAGGAGCGTCTGCGCAAGGCCGCCGTCGAGCAGATCCGCCTGACCGGCGACCAGACCAGCATCGACGTGCTGAACCAGGCCAACCAGGCCAATTCGCTGGCCATGGAGCTGCTCGAAGCGCGACGCCGGGAGAAGGATTTCCTGCTGCGCAAGGACGAGCAATACGCCACGTTGCTGCAGCAGCACTTCGTGTCGTTGGAGCAGAAGGGCCGTACCCTGACCCGCGAGCTCAGCAGTCCGTCCGACCAGGCCGATGTCCAAGCGGCGTTGGCCCAGTTGCAGCAGTACAACGAGCAGTTCGGCAATATGCGCAAGGCAATCGCCACCTACGGGACCACCGAGGACGACATGACCCAGCGGGCGCGCCAGGTCGCGGAGTCCGCTGGCAAGTCGCTGGAGTTGCAATTCAGCCTGCTCAACCGTGATACAAGCCAGGCCAAAACCCTGTTGTTCAGCGCTGCTGGCATTGCCTTCGTGCTGGGGCTGCTGTGTGCATTGGTGATCACCCGCGTGATCGTCGGCCCGCTGCAGCGTGTAGTCGGCGTGGCACGGCAGGTGGCCAATGGCGACTTGTCCAGTGATATCGAGGTCGACCGCCGCGACGAGCTGGGCCAATTGATGCAGGCCATGCAGGACATGACCCTGAGCCTGCGCGACCTGCTGGGGCGCCTGGGCAATGGCGTGGCGCAACTGGCCACGGCGGCCGAGGAGCTGTCGGCGGTTACCGAGCAGACCAGCGCCGGGGTCGCGCAGCAGCGCATGGAAACCGAGCAGGTGGCCACCGCCATGAACGAGATGACCGCCACCGTGCTGGATGTCGCGCGCAACGCCGAATCGGCCGCCGAGTACGCGCGCAACGCTGACGAGCAGACCCAGGAAGGCCAGCAGACCGTCCAGCAGGCGGTATCGCGCATCGAGAAACTGGCGGTGTCCATCGAGGACTCGGCCCATGCCATCGAAGCGCTCAAGCATGACAGCGGCAACATCGGCACTGTGCTCGACGTGATCAAGGGCATCGCCGAACAGACCAACCTGCTGGCTCTCAACGCCGCCATCGAGGCCGCACGGGCGGGCGAATCGGGGCGCGGCTTCGCCGTGGTAGCCGACGAGGTACGCGCCCTGGCGCGCCGTACTCATGAGTCCACCGAGCAGATCGAGGGGCTGATCGGCAATCTGCAGAGCGGCGCGGAGAAGGCCGTGGCGATGATGGGGCAGAGCTGCGCCCAGGCGGAAACCACGGTGCACGCCGCCAAGCAGGCCAATGGCGCGCTGAACGCGATCAATGCCGCGGTCTCGGAAATCCAGCAGATGAACCAGCAGATCGCTACCGCCGCCGAGCAGCAGAGTTCGGTGGCCGAAGAGATCAACCGCAGCGTGTCGAGCATTCGCGACGTGGCCGAGCAATCTTCGGCAGCCACCGAGCAAACCTCGGCGGCCAGTGTCGACCTGGCGCGCCTGGGTGCCGACCTGCAGGCGCAGGTCAACCGCTTCAAGCTGGCATAAAGCGCAGCCCGTGCGCGGCTGGAGCGGCGCATGGGCAAAAGCCGCCTGTCAGCCAGGGCGAGTGCTCGGGGTAACCCAGGTTTGGCTGGGGAGGGCGGTTGCTGCACCCCGAACATCGGCACTTCGAGCGTGCGCCGAGAGATGATCGAGGGCGACTGATCGTGTCAGCACGCTGGTGCTCAGGCGGGCTCCCCGTTATTGCCGGCGAAGTACAGTTCGAGCAGCTTGCGCGCCGGCTTCTTGATCGCCTCGTTCAGGTCGACGGCGGAGAACCAGCGGCAATCGGCGATCTCGTTCAGTGGGCGCGCAGCCAGGGTTTCCGGCACCGTCACGCGGAAGACGTGATGGGGGCGGCTGTCGAACTGGTGCAGGGCGAGAAATTCCAGGGCCTGGCTGTCCAGCCCGGTTTCCTCGCAGAGCTCACGCGACGCCGCTTCGGCCGGCCCTTCGTGGGCCTCGATCTTGCCGCCTGGCAGCGTCCATTTCGCGTCGGCCTTGCGCACCAGCAGGACTTTGCCCTGCTGGTGACAGATGACGGTGGCGCGATGTTTGGCGGATTTGATCATGGTGTTCCCGAACGTCGTTTGCAATGTTCATACAGGGTGCCGGAACAGCGAAAAGTTCGAACTGTTTGACCAATGATTACCAGCCCCATGACCCGACTGTAGACGCTTGCGCGGATGATTTCAGTCACAGTGCATGCCGTATGTCGAATCGATCACGGCTGGCCCTCGCCGATTGCGTGTTTCGTGCCTCAGGCCCGCTCAGAAGGCGCCATCGATCGGGTACTCGATCACCAGGTAAAGTCGATCGATGTCATCGCCGGCTTGCGCCGCGTTGGCGCGATGGGCGACGTGGGCGAGGCTGATCGACAGGTCCTTGGCCGAACCGCTGGGCACCTGGTAGCGCAGCTCGACATCACGCTCCCAGTGTCTGCCGTCGACACCTTGCTGCGGCACGTAGCGCCCGCTTCGCCCATCGTAGGGGTTATAGGCGCCACCTTCGGGAGCCTGGCTGCCATCGATACCGCGGCCGGTGACATAGCGCGCCATCAGGCTCAACCCGCTGATGCCCAGTGAGGTCATGTCGAGGTCGTAACGAAGCTGCCAGGAGCGCTCGTTGGCACCATTGAAATCGGCGTACTTGATCGCGTTGGCCAGGTAGATCGAGTCGCCTCCGACGAAGTCGAATGGCGTATCGCCCTCGATGCGCTGATAGGCCAGCATGAGGTGTTGTGCGCCGAAGCGGTAGCCAGCGGCCAGGCTGTACGCCTGGGTGTCGATGGCCCCGGCACTGGCGGCGCCCTGGTCACGGGTGCGATAGAGATTGGCATCCAGGCTCAGTGCGCCTTCCTGCAGCTTCAGGTTCAGGTAGGCCTGGCGCCAGGTATCGTCCAGCTGGGCGGCATAGAGCGCTGCGGAAAATGGCCCTGGTGGCGAGTAACGGGTGCCGAGCAGACTGATACCGCTGCCTCGGGTACTGGCGCCGTAACCGCTGAAATCGTCGCGCCCTGTGCTGTTTGCCTGGTTCTTGAAGGCGGTGAAACGCCCGGCCTGCAGCTGTAGCGAGGGCGACAGGGGGCTGTCGAGCATCAGACCGGTGGCATACTCCGGTTGCAGGCGCTTGTCGGCGGTCGCGAAGACTGGCGTTGCGACGCGCATCTCGCCGGCCTTGAGCAGGCTCTCGCCATAACGCAGCTTCAGCGCCGCGCCGGCCGAAGCGTAGTCACGCTCGGCGCGCCCAGCCGAGTCACGCGGCAGCAGGCCGGTACCGGCATGGCCGCGTCCGCCATCCAGCTTCAGGCCGACGAAACCCTGGGCATCCACGCCCAGGCCGAGTGAGCCAGGCGTGAACCCGGAGCGCAGCTCGGCAATCAAACCCTGTGCCCATTCCTGCCGATAACCAGCTTGCGCCGGCCCCGTGCGCGTATCGCTGTGCAGAAAGTAGTTGCGACCGAGCAGGCGCCAACCCGGCTGCTCATTCGCCTCGGCCAGCGAGCCGGCCACAGCCACAGCCGCAGCGGCGGCCAGCGGCAATGCGAGGCGCCTCATTGCCAGGGCAGCCGCTTGCCCAGGGCGAATGTGCCGGGGCCGGCGACCAGCAATGTGGTGAAAATGATCGCCAGCAGCCAGGCGAATTGGCCTTCGCCCAGGCTCCATTCGGGGTGCACGACTGCCAGCGATACCACCAGCACTGCCAGTATCGGCAGGGTGGCCAGCCGGGTGAATGCTCCGGCGATGATCAGCAGCGGGCACAGCACCTCGGCGAAGATCGCCAGGCCGAGCGTCAGGTAGGGGCCCAGCCCGAACGGATCTTCGATCAAAGCGAGCTCGGCCTGGAAGTTGAGCACCTTGGGCAGCCCGTGCACGACCAGCAGCAACAGGCAGCCCGTCACGCGTAAGAACAGCAGTGCCCAATCGTGGGGTTGTCCGTGAGGTGCGGTTGCAGTGTCCATAAAGCCTCCTGTGTGAAGGCTTCACTGTGCGCGACTGGCTGGCGGGGGTCTTGTATGGCTGTGCTCGATAAGCCTGTACCGGTTCACGGACATCACGCTGCCAGACGGTACCGGACGAGTTCTATAAACAACTGAAAGCGGGTGATGCCTGGCCCAATGGCCCAGGAGAACTGCTGCCAAATGAAGTTGCGGGTGGGCCTGCTGTTATAAGTTGTACGCTTGTTGGGTTTGTATAGAAAAACAGAGTTTTGGAAAAGCTGTTAAGTATGGAGGATGCTGTTGTACAGATTTGGAATTGGCGAATAATGGCGCTTGATTAAATAAAACCGTAAGTTGTACATAGGGGTTGTTTGTACAGATATAAGTGCGTGTGTCTTTGCTGAGCAGCGTTATACCGCCATGAAAAGCCAGGCCGAAAAGCCTGGCTTTCTTGCTGTCAGGATTCTTGCTTACTACCACCGCCGCCGCCATGACTGTTCTGACCGCCCTTGCGGCCTGCCTCTGCAGCCTTCTGGCGGTCGTTGGCAAAGTTGCCGCCGCTGTTCTTGCCACCTTTGCGGCCTGCCTCGGCCGCTTTGTTACGATCATTTGCAAAGTTGCCTGGGTTGCTATGAGCCATTTTCATCTCCTTGTTGTTCAGGGTGAGGCCTGCCTCAGGAAATACGAATTGATTTCTGAGCGTTTCGTTCGAATTGAATAACGGCTACAGGATGAACGGCAACTTTGATCAGTCAGTGCTTTTGTACGCGTCATTGAACCATGCAAAATGCCGGGGCGTATTGACGGGTTATTGCATTGTGCATGATGAATATTTTGAACACCGCTGTTTTCATTGGAAAACTTTTTGGCACTCTTGATGCACGGGTTTTCGTTAATGGCTAATGGCGAACTTATTAACTAGGCGCCGCCAGGCACTTCTTTGTCCCTACCTATAAATACGCGCTCAGCGTTCGAGGTGAACTGTGATGATGTCCATCCTGGAACAACGGCAGATCGTGGAATCCGCCTTTCTGCCCTTCAACTGCCGTTGCACCGTCGAAGCCGATGGCACCCTGACCCTGGAAATCCGCGCCCCCCAGAGCGATCACGTACTGTTGCGTGCCGACGGCATCCAGCGCGGCGAATTGGCCAGCTCACGTTCCATCTCGCAGCTGGTATTGCGCCTGCGTCAGCAGCTGACTACGCAGGAGGCTGAGCGTCCCGCGCGGCAGCAGGTGGGCTCTGTGGCTTGAGCAGTCGCGGCTGATCAGCGCCACTCCAGGCAAGGTGGGTGCCAATGCAGATCTCCGAGGGCCGAGCAACGCAGCGATGTTTCGGCTCAGGCTCTGGGCATCAGCCTCGAGGAGGTCGAACTGGGTGATTGATGATTACCTGGACAGCGGATCTGAGGGGCCGTTGCCATTCGAGCGGGGGCTGGAAGGCGCTTGCAGCGAATGCCGGCTCAACTGGCCGAATGGCTGGTGGTCAGCAGCTGCGCTAGGCGATCTGCCAGATCCCTACGGCGGAAGGGCTTGGCCAATACCTCGAAGCTGCTGATCTGGGTAGGCGTCAGGTTGGCGTAGCCGGTGATGATCAATATCGGCAGGTCAGGCATTCGCTGGCGCAACTCCTGGACGAGCTGGGCACCGGTCTTGTTTTCCATGATGTGATCGGTCACCAGCGCGTCCGGACGCAGGCCCTCGTCGACCAGTTTGAGGGCTGCCGCGGCCGAATCCACCTCGGTCACCTCGTAGCCCAGGTCGTGCAGTTGCAGGCTGGTGGTTTCGCGTACCAGGGTCTCGTCATCGACCAGCAGGATATGAGTCGGGCGCGGCGCGTGCGGCACTTCTTCGTCACGTTCTGGCTTCTCGCAAGCGACCGGTGCATCGGTGGTCGGCAGCCACAGGCTGACCCGGGTGCCGTGCCCAGGCGACGAGTCGATGGCGAAGCCGCCACCGGATTGCACCAGCAGACCCTGAACCATGGACAGACCCAGGCCGGTGCCTTTGCCCACACCCTTGGTGGAGTAGAACGGCTCGGCGCAGCGGCGCAGGGTTTCCTCGTCCATGCCGCAGCCCGAATCGCTGAGTACCAGGCGGGCATATTGGCCGCTGCCCAGGCCTGAACCATCCTCGCCGTGCACCTCGTTCAGTTCGGCAACGATGCTCAGCCGGCCGTTTTCGCCCATGGCGTCGCGGGCGTTGACCGCCAGGTTGAGCACCGCCAGCTCCAGCTGGTGCGGGTCGATGAACACCGTGGGCATGCGCTCCGGGATATCGATGCGCAGCTCCACCATCGGCCCCAGGGAGCGCTGGATCAGGTCGCGCATGTTGCGGATCAGCGTACACAGCGCCACGGGCTGCGGCTTGAGGGTTTGCCGACGGGCAAAGGTCAGCAGCCTGCCGACCAGAATGCGCGCACGGTCGGCAGCCTGCAGCGCGCCGTCTGTCAGTTTGCTGCAGCGCTCGTCCGGCAGGCGCCGGCGAATCAGCTCCAGCGAAGCCATGATGGGCGTCAGCAGGTTGTTGAAATCGTGGGCGATGCCGCCGGTGAGTTGACCGACCATCTCCATCTTGTGGGCTTCGTGCAACTGCGCGACCGCCGCTTCACGCTGCGCCACCATGGTGGCGACGCGGTCTTCGAGGGACTCGTTGAGCAAGCGCAGTTCCGCCTCGGCGCGCACCCGTTCGCTGATATCGACACACACGCAGATGGTTCCGACGACCTTGCCCTGTTCATCGAGCAGCGGTGATACGTGATTCTGCACCCACACCACGCTGCCATCGGGCCGGCTGTGGCAGCGGGTGTTTTCGAACGGGCGACCGTGGCGAACGCTGTATTCGCAGGCCGAGGTGACCGGCGCACTCTCGCCTGACTCGGCCAACTCGTACAGGCATTGACCGAGAAGATGTGCACGGCTGCGACCGACGATCTGGCAATAGTGGTCGTTCACACGCACCAGCTTCATCTCTGCATCACACACGGCGATGCCGGCCCCGGCCTGGTCGAACATGGCTGACAGCTGCGTGGAACTCAAACGCAACGCCACCTCGGCACGGGCATGGGTGATCCACACCCAGGCCAGCTTGGCGGTTTCTTCGGCCAGGTCGGCTTCGAAGTCGGAGAACAGGTGGTGGCTGTCATGCTCGATCACCAGCACCGCCTCGAGTACGCCATGGCGCACCACCGGGACATGCATGGCAGCGGGCGCGCCGTCGCCGCCTTCCTGGATCAGCGAGCGACCGGCCAACAGGACCGCGTTCTGCTCGGCACTGTAGGGGTGCAGCGGTTGCCCGCATGGTGCCTGGGGGACCACGCTCTGGCGCAGGCTCAACGCCGCTTCGGTCTCGAGATTTTCAGCGAAGAACACCTGCGAGGCATTCAGCTCTTCGGCCAGCCTGCGCAGGACCATGGCCTCGACCTGATCCGGTTCACTGACCGATGGCAGCGCCTGGCCCAGTTCGAGCAGGAAGGCCTGGCGGCGCTCGAACTGCACGCGCTGGGTGGTTTCATTGACCACGCATAGAACGCCGCCGACCGAACCGTCCGCTTCCCGCACGGCCGAGTAGGAAACATCGAAATACACCGCTTCACCGCGGCCATGGCGCTCGATGTAGAAGGGGCGGTCCTTGGCGGAGAAGGTCTCGCCGCTTTCGCGTACGCCGCGCAGCAGCGGCTCGAGGTCGTCCCACAGCTCTGACCAGTTCTCCACCGCCGGGCGGCCCAGGGCGCGCGGGTGCTTGTTGCCGATGCTCGGCGCGTAGGCGTCGTTGTACAGCGCGATGTACTTGGGGCCCCAGAACAGCACGATCTGCGCTTTGACCGGCAGCACGGTACCCATCAGGGTTTTCAGGGCCGTCGACCAGCCGCCAGGGCTGCCCAGTGGCGAGGTGCTGCTATCGAGTGCCCGCAGCAGCTGGCCAGTCTGCCCGCCGTTGGCGAGGAAACTGAGGCGCTCGGTAAGCGAATCGTCGGGGGCTGGCTTGGTCAACTGATCCATATCATCAAGGCGAGCGCGTTAATCGGGGGGCAATGGGGCGGGTCTGCAAGCTAAGAGCGCTCGAAGGGGCCGCGTGTTCCGCCTTCTTTCGCGTTTTTGACCAGTTGCTGCCGCGCCGCTAAGCCTGTTCAACGGCGCGTCAGGGGCCTTGGCAGGCCGTTGGAAAACTGGGTTGGGCCGCGAACCCCATGAACATCCGTGCTGAGTGGCAGCAGTGTACGCGTTGGTGGCACGCCATTGCTTGACGGGGGTCTGATATCCACGAGCCCGTCATCGCTGGCGGGATGCGCAGAGTTCTTAACGGCTGGACGGTCACCAAGATTTACGCAACTCTCTATAGGGTGTGATGTCATTTGGTTATCATGTGCCGAGAAGGCCTGCCAAAGGCATTCCGGCTCCCGTTTGGGCGATCAACGACCGAGAGAAGAACGATGCTGGCTCCTTACCCACCCCTTCCGATGAACGAGCTGAGCCGGCAGCGCTTGATCGACGCACACCCGTGTCTCGTCGAGGGCAACAGCGATGCGTTCCTCGATGAAGTGGTGAAGATTGCCGCGCTGTACTTCAAGACCCCCATTTGCCTGATCACCATCCTCGACCGCAAGCGCCAGTGGTTCCGTGCCCGGGTGGGTACCGACCTGCAGGAGACCCCACGCGCCGATTCCTTCTGTGCCTACAGCGTGGCGATCGGCGACAGCGTCGAGGTCTGCGATGCCCAGCAGGACGAGCGCTTTCGCTGCAACCCGCTGGTTACCGGCGAGCCGGGCATTCGCTACTACGCCGGTGTGCCGCTGGTGCTCGACGGCGGGCTGGTGCTTGGCAACCTGTGCGTGATCGACACCCAGCCGCGCCCCCTGATGTCGGCTGCCGACAAGGCAATGCTGGAACAGATCGCTCGCCTGGCCACCACCCGCCTCGACGAGATGCGTGCCGCGGCCTTTATCGATGGCACTACCGGGCTGTACAACCACGCCAAGCTGGACGAAGACATCGGCGATGCGATCGACCGGGGCGAAAGCCCGCTGGCCGTGGCGATCGAACTGGTGTCGCCGGCGCAGCTCAACGACATGCTCAAGTCGCTCGGCTTCCAGTTCCTGACCGACTTCACCCTATCTGTGAAGAATCTCCTGCGTAGCCTGCTGCCGGCCAGCTGGGAGCTTTACAAGATCAGCGCCCTGCGCTTTGCCTGCGCAGTACCCGGCAACCAGCTGGAGCAAGCCCAGGCGGTGTTCGCCACGCTGCTCGAAGCGTTCAGCAAGCCCATTCATTGCCAGGAGCTGCCGGTGCTGCCGCAGGTCGGTATCGGCGTGCTGCGCCTGGAGCCCGGCGCGGTGCCCGACGACTGGATGCGCCTGATCGTCTGCGCCGCCGATGAAGCACGCAGCTCGGGGCAGGGCTGGGCCTATTACGACGAGCAGATGGACGCCGCGCAGCAGCGTAGCAACCGACTGCTCAACGACCTGGCTGACGCGGTGCGTGCCGATGACCAACTGCGCCTGGTGTTCCAGCCCCGTGTCGACCTGAACACGGGCGCCTGCCTGTCGGTTGAAGCGCTGCTGCGCTGGGCGCACCCGACGCTGGGCGAGATCAGCCCTGCCGAATTCATCCCCCTGGCCGAGAAAACGCCGCTGATCCATGCGGTCAGCTTCTGGGTCATCAGCCAGGCGATCCACCAGATCGATGCCTGGCGCCGTGAAGGCGCAGACCTAAAGGTGGCCATCAACGTATCGGCTGCGGATCTGAACAACGATCACCTTACCGACGAGATCGTTCGTCTGCTGGCGCGCAACGAGCTCGATGGCTCGTGCCTGGAAGTGGAGTTCACCGAGAGCGCGCTGGTCGGCGACTTCTCGGTGGTGATCACCCAGATCGAGCGGCTCCAGGCCATGGGCGTGGAGATCGCCATCGACGATTTCGGCAGCGGTTACAGCAACTGGTCGTACCTGCGCGACATCCCGGCCAATACGGTGAAGCTCGACCGCTCGTTCATGGAAGACCTGCAGCCAGGCAAGAAGGATTGGAACATCGTGCGTGCACTGATCAGCCTGGCAAGGGAGCTGGGCCAGCGCGTGGTTGCCGAAGGCATCGAGACCGAACGCACCCTCAAGATCATCCGCGAATGGGGCTGTCAGGAGGCTCAGGGTTTCTATATCTCGCGGCCGCTGGAGGCCGGTGACTTGCTGGCCTGGCTGAGTCGCTGCACGTTCGCCACCAGCAGCTCGGAACTGGCATGAGCCGCCTCGGTTGAATTCAGTGCTGCCTGAAAAATTCGGTTACTGCTAGCATCAGGCTCGTCAGCCACCACGAGCCGCCGCCATGGCCCTGCACCTCTGGTTCACCTTCTTTCTGGCCTATCTGGCTACCACGATGACGCCGGGGCCGAACGTGCTGCTGGTGGTGCGCAATGCTTTGCGCCACGGGCCGGCTGCCATGGGCGCCACCCTGGTCGGCAATCTGACGGCTCAGTTGCTGGTGGTTACCGGAGTTGCATTCGGTGTCGGCGCGCTGCTGGTCGCCATGCCCACGGCGTTTCTGGCCCTGAAAATCATCGGCGCCGGCTACCTGATCTATCTGGGTGTGCGCCAACTGTTCAGCCGCAACGTGGCCGTCAAGGCGGCTGAGGTGGCAGCGACCGGTAGCCCGGTGGCGAAATGGCGTATCGCCGCTGAGGCCTTTCTGGTTTCGATCAGCAACCCCAAGGCCATGATCTTTCTGTGTGCCTTCCTGCCGCAGTTTCTGCAGGCGGATCGTTCCGTGCCGGTGCAGTTCATCATCATGTACCTGACTATCGCCGCGGTGGTGATCAGCGTGCACGCGGTCTACTGCTACACCGCCTTTCGCTTCAGCAAACGCCTCAGTGCGGCGTATTGGGTAGCGCTCATCAAGGGTCTGAGCGGCGCGCTGTTTATCGGCCTGGGCCTGCGCCTGCTCACTACCCGCGCGGTGTAATCCGCCAGCTGGTCAGCGGATGGCGGATAGCAGAACGCCGACCTGAGGAGGTCGGCGTTCTGGTCTGCAACGGTGTGCTTTACCTTATTTCTTGAGCGTATTGGTGGCCGATTCGCTGTAGGTTTGCGCGCAGGTGACGTGGTCACTGCCGTCCCAGCACTCGATGTTCTTCAGATCCGGCATGTCGTCGCGGTGGAACACCGGCTCCACGCCCTGGCGACGCTGTGCGTTGTAGTGGCTGAGCAGGCGCGCGGCGATCGCTGCCAGCGGCAGGATGGCGATCAGGTTGGTCAGTGCCAACAGGGGCATGAACACGTCGGCCATTGACCACACCACCGACACCTTGACCACCGAGCCGATCAGTACGAAGGCCATGACCAGTACGCGGAACAGGTTGAGCAGGAGCTTGCTGTCGAACATGTACTGGATATTGGACTCGCCGTAGTAGTAGTTGCCGATCACCGAGGTGAAGGCGAACAGCAGGATGGCGAAGGTCAGGTAGTGGATCGCCCAGCTGCCGAGCTGCTCGGCCAACGCCCACTGGGTCAGGCTGGCGCCCAGGGTGGCATCCCCGTAGGCGTGGCTCGGATCGGCGACCAGGATGATCAGCGCCGTCATGGTGCAGATGACCAGGGTGTCGAAATACACGCCCAGGGTCTGTACCAGGCCCTGCTTGACCGGGTGGGATACCGAGGCGGTGGCGCTGGCGTTGGGCACCGAGCCCATGCCCGCCTCGTTGGAGAACAGGCCGCGGCGCACACCCATCATGATTGCCGCACCGATGCCGCCACCGGCGATTTCACGCAGGCCGAAGGCGTGGGCGAAGATATCGCTGAACACCCTCGGTACCTGGTCGATGTTGAGCAGAATCACCACCAGGCCGATGCCCAGGTACAACAGGGCCATTGCCGGTACCACGGTGACCGAGACCTTGGAGATGGTCTGTACGCCGCCGAAGATGATCACCCCGGTCAGCACTGTCAGCGCGATGCCCACACCCCAGGCCAGGGTGCGGCTGCCGCCTTCACCGCCAAAGGAGGTCTGCATGGCATCGACGATGGAGTTGGCCTGCACCGAGTTGAACACCAGCCCGTAGGTGATGCTGATCATCACCGCGAACACCACGGCCAGCCAGCGCCAGCCCAGGGCGCGCTGGATGTAGTAGGCCGGGCCGCCATGGTAGCGGTACTGCTTGTCCGACTTGTACAGCTGGCCGAGGGTCGACTCCACGAAAGACGTGGCGCCACCAACCAGGGCCACCATCCACATCCAGAACACCGCCCCCGGCCCACCAACGGCGATGGCCGTGGCCACCCCGGCGATATTGCCGGTGCCCACCCGCGATGCCGCGGAAATGGTAAAGGCCTTGAAGGAGGAGATCGCCTGCTTGTCACCATGGTTGTGCTCGAGGATCACCCGGAACATTTCCGGGATCATCCGTAGCTGCACACCGCGGCACACATAGGTGAGGTAAAGGCCGCTGAGCAGCAGCATGGGGATGGCAAGGTAGGTCCAGAGCAGGCCGGAGAAGGCATCGAGCAACGCAGACACGGGCGTCTTCCTTTGGTCGTCTTATTCGAAGGGGCGCGAGGATAGGGCAATATGCCCAAATTCCCAAACCCGATTACGCTGCCGGCCAGCCACGCCAGCCCGATTTCCTTCCCAGCAGCGGTTCTGCTTAGGGCGGAAAAGGGCGGGTTGGTTCAGGTTAACGAAGCGGTTCGCATGGCTGTTGCGGGCCATGGTTTGCTCGAGCGTAGCGCTAAGATCGGGAGCCCATTGCGGGTCTCCCTATCGTAGCGAAATGTTGCTCAGGGAATCAGCTTGGCCGCGCGCAGCTGCTCGAACACCGCAAAGAACGCGTCGTCGCTGGCTTGGTAGTCGAGGAAGCCCAGCTTGCGACTCTTCGACATGTCGGTGACCACCTCGATGGGGCGGCCCAGGTCGGCGTCGGTGTGCCAGGGGGAGGTCAGGCGGGTGATGTCGGCTTCCGCCAGGTCATGCTTGGCGACCAGTTCCAGCCAGGCTGCGGCATCAGCGACCATCTGCTCTTCGAGTGGTGCGGGCTCGCCATCGAAGGGCGCGGCCTGGATATCGAACCACTCGGCGATGCGTTGCCACATCCACTTCCAGCGAAACACGTCGCCGTTGACGATATTGAACGCCTGGTTGGCAGCTGCCGGGGTGGTCGAGGCCCAGTGCAGTTGTTTGGCCAATTGGCGGGCATCGGTCATGTCGGTCAGGCTGTTCCACTGCACGGCCGAGCCGGGGAAGCGGAAAGGACGGCCGGTTTCCCGGCAGATCGAGGCGTAGACGGCGAGGGTAGTCGCCATGTTCATCGCATTGCCGACTGCCACGCCAGTGATGGTGTGGGGGCGGTGCACGCTCCAGGTGAAACCGTCACGTTTGGCGGCGGCGAACACTTCGTCTTCCTGGGCGTAATAGAAGTTTTCCACGTCCAGGCGGCCCTGTTCCTCGCGAAACGGCGTCTGCGGCAGCACGCCCTTGCCATAAGCCTCGAAGGGGCCGAGATAGTGCTTCAGGCCGGTGACCAGAGCGACGTGCTTGACGCTGCCGGCCGGGCGCAGGGCGTCGAGCAGGTTGCGGATCATCGCCGAATTGACGCGGATGTTTTCCGCCTCGGTGGCCTGGCGCGCCCAGGTGGTCAGGTATACGTGAGTGGGCTTGAGGCCTTCGAGCGCGCCTGCCAGCGAGGCGGGGTCGAGCAGGTCGGCGGCCAGCGGGGTGACGTTATCGGCGGTCTTCGGGTTGCGGGCCAGGCCGGTGACCTGCCAGCCCTGTTCGGCCAACAGGCGCGAGGTAGCGCTGCCGACGATACCGCTGGCGCCGACGACCAGTGCGTGATGTGCCATGAATCTATTCCTCCACAAGAACGAGTATTGGCACCATAGCGAGGCTGCAGACTCAAACCAAGACGGCACCAAAAGGTAACCACCCCGATGCAACCCGGCACTCCCGATGAACAATGGCGCGAAGACTGCGCACCGCGCCGCGTACTCGAACTGTTCGCCACCAAGTGGACGAGCATGATCCTGCACACCCTGCATGCCCGCCACGGCGGCACCGCCCGCACCGGCGTGCTGCAGCGTAGCCTGCCCGGCATCTCCAAGAAAATGCTGGTGCAGACCCTGCGCGAGCTGGAAACCAGCGGCCTGATCGACCGCCACGTGCACGACAGCGTGCCGCCCACCGTCGACTACTCGCTCACCGAGCTCGGCCAGCGGCTGGTCGAGCCTATCGAGATGATCTACGACTGGGCTCGCGACAATGCCCCGGCGCTCGATGCCTTGCAGCCGCGGCAGACGTCGCGCAGACGATGACTGCGCATCCGGATCCATCCTATAGGTCTCTATGGCGTGTAGCGCCCGCTACGCAGGCGCTCATACCCAACCCGATCTAGTCTCAGGACGCCACGGTTGACCCCCGATCCATGACGGTATCCAGGTTGTCGCCATCACCCTCGTAGTCTTCGTGCTGGCCGTCCCAGTAGGTGTGGCCCTTGTCGACGAAGTAGTCGTATTCGTCGCTGCGGTACTCGAAGATGCTCTCGTCGTCCGGCGCGTCGCGCTGGCCGTAGCTGTGCATGTATTCGTCGAGGAATTCGAAGCGGCGCAGGCCATCGTCGGTGAGCAGGTCGTCGCCTTCCAGATCGGTGAACAGGTCCTTGAGGCTGTCGCGGTAGTCGTCGAGCTTGTTGTTGTATTTGATGTCTTCGATGATGCTGAAGGGCAGGGTGGCAATGGTCAGCGCGGCGGATATCCAGAACAGCGGGCCGACCGCGGCACGGGCGAAACTGAGCTTGGCCAGGGCGCCGGCCGAGGCTGCGCCGCCGCCCACGCCAAAGGCACCGGCCGCCACGGTGATGGCGCCTTGGGCGATCATCGCCTTGTCGCCGGTATCGGCGCCTTTCTTGATCATCAAGCCGCCAAGTACCGCATCGGCGACGCCGACGAAGGTATTGGCGCCGGCATCCAGCACCCGCAGAAAGGCACCGGCGCCGCGGCTGAAGGCGTTGGAATCGGCCAATACCGGCGTGCCGCTGAAGCCTTCCTTCATGCCCTTGATGACCTCTTTGTAGTCGGATTGCGAGAGGTCGAGCTTGTCAGCCATCTTGGCGTCGTCGGCCAGTGGCGCGCTGGCCAGCAGCTCATCGAGGTTGGTCTGGAAGCGCGCGCCGATTTCCGAGGTGAACGGCCGGTTCTCCGGCAGGTCCTTGCCGAATATCTCCGGTAGGGATTTGTCCAGGCCAAGCATGGCGTTGAGGTGGCTGCCATTGACCTTGTCGATGATGTTGGTGCCCAGGTTGACGAAGTGCTGGCTGGCGCCAAAGAAGGCGACCATTTCCTTGGCGATGGCCAGGCGTTCCTCGGGGGTGCCGCCCAGCTTGCCGCCGGCCATCTGGTAGATGCCAGATGCCAGAGAGATCAGCCCACCGGCAGAGCCCAGGGCGCCGTTGCTGTTGAGCACGCTGATGGCCGACAGCATGCCACCGCCGGTCTTCTCGTTGAGCGCCTGATAGACGTCCTTTTTCATCAGGTCGTCGATGTCGCTCTGGGTGACTTCGCCGTTCTTGATGAAGCGGTCGCCCAGTTCCTGCAGCGCCTTGCCGAAATCCTTGGCGGTCTGCTTGTCGCCGAGGAATTCGTTGATGAATTTGTCGAGGCTCTCGGCGGTACGTCGCGGCAGGTCGACACCGGCTTTTTTCAGGGCAGTGAGTACGGTCTTGACCACGTCCTGGGTGGCCAGGGCGAGGTTGTCGTCGTTGATCAGCTCGGGATTGGCCATGAGTTTGTCGAGGTCGACGATGGTGGCGTCGAGCTGCAGCTTCTGGGCGAACTCGGCGGCCTTCTCCGGGTTGGCGATGGCCAGCTGCGCATAGGTTTCGCGGATGTCGGCGGCGGCCAGGTCGTCTTTGCCGTCGGCCTGCAGGTCACGGATGTGCTTGACGTAGCCCTCACTGAAGGCCATGTCTTCGAGTTTCTTGGTCACCTCGTCCTTGTTGGGCAGGGCGTCGAGGGCGCTTTTCTGGGCGTCGAGGAAGTCCTTCTGCACGGCTTCGCTGGAGAACAGCGTGGTGAGCTGCTCGTCGACCTTGCGACCATCGATGATGGTTTCGAAGTCTTCACCCTTGGTGCCGCTGGTGCTCTGGCCCTTGCTGATGTCGAGGGTGACCATGTCCAGGCCGCCTTCCAGCGTACCTTGGGCGCGCAGGGCTCGGTACATCTTGGCGCGGTCGTCATCTTCCTTGATGGAACCGTCTTCGATGCCTTTCTTCCAGCCGTCGATGACCTTTTGCCAGGTCAGCTCACTGACGGTCAGCGAGCGTTTGCTGTCCTTGGGATCTTTCTCGCGGGTTTCCATGCTGCCGATATCCAGCTCGCCGGTGCTCGGCAGCTTGCTGTCGCCACGGGCATCATCGACCATGTCGAGGTTGTTGCGCCGGCCCTGGTCTTCGGCCACCAGGCGGTCGTACAGGGTGGGATTGAGTTCGCGGGAGACGATGACCTTGCGGCTCTTGTCGCCATCGAAGATTTCAGCGCGCACGTAACCATCGCCGACCTCGCCTTCAGGGCCGATGGTGGCACCGGCGATCTCCTCGCTGGTCAGGTAGTCGTCCGGGTGCAGCATGGCGTAGCCTTCCTTCTCCTGCTCATTGGCCTTGAGCATGATCTCGGCGTTCTTCTTGAGCTGGGCGAACAGCTCGGGGCTGACCGCCTCGGCGACCGCGACCTTGTCGCCGTCCCAGGTTTCGTAGGTGATAAGGCCGTTTTCGCCGACGTTGCCTTCCCAGCGAATCGCCTTGTAGTCGGGGTAGGGCGGTGCCTCGCCGTCGCGCTCGAGCAGGCCGTGGCCGTCTGCCTGGGCGCGGTCCATGGCGCCACGGGAGTCCGGGTTGCTGATGAGTTTTTCCATCTTGCTCAGGTAGTCGAACAGCCCCGGGTTGTCGTCCTTGTGCAGCACCACCTTGTCGTCGCCGTTGTGATAGCGGATCACCCCCGGGCCCATTTCATCGACCTTGCCAATGCCCAGGCCGCTGTAGGGCGGCCAGGTCTCGTTGTCGCTGGCGCGGCGGTAGCCGTCCTCCTCGCTGGCCTGGATACCGTCCAGGGGCTCCTTGAAGCTGCTGAGCTTGTCGAACATGTCCGGGTTGTCGGCCCTGGCCAGCACCACCCCATCACCGTCCCTGTTGCGGTAGCGGATCACCTCGGGCGAGAGGCTTTCGATGGCCTGGTAGTCGCGCACGCTGTCCGGCGCCTTGTCGTCCTTGCCGGCGCGGCGGTCACCCTCGGCGGTTGCCTGGTTGAGCGCCTTGAGGGTTTCGAAATCCTTTTTCACCTGCTCGAACAGCGCCGGGGAGGTGGAGCGCAGCACGATGATCCGGTCGCCGTTGTGGGTCTCGAAGCGGATGGTGTCGTTGGCCACTTCATTGGCAGGGCCGATGCTCTTGTAGTCGGCGAGGGCCGGCGCCTTGGCGTCTGGCGCCGCGGGTTTGTAGTCCTGGCGAGGCTTGGTCTGGGCGAGGACCAGGTTGGCATCGAAGGTTTTTTCGGAGGAGGACGGCGGCGTTTTCGCCAGACGCGGGATGCTGCTCATGGTGGGCTCCATTCGACCAGAGGTGTGAGGTTTGCCCGACAACCACGACTCCAGCATGGAGCCGATACAGGCACGATGACCACGGGGGCGCCGCGGCAACCGGGACTGTGCGAGGCGCGGATGACAGATTGATTGCAACTGCGGCCCGGGCAAGAGGCGTGGGTGTGACGGCGCAGCAGCGATAACCAGCGTGGCTGCGGCCAGGAGCAGAATCGGCAGGTGAATGAAGCTCGTCGTGTTTAACAGTTTTTCACAGCGTACCGGCTCGGCTTGTCGTTAGTGTTTCTTGCACCACAGGGTTTGAGCGGAGGAGCCAGCATGAGCGTCGAGAATGTCGGGCAACTGAATACGGTGCCGGGGCAGGGTGATCCGGGCCCTGAGTTCGATGCAGCGCTGGCGGGTGCCTGGCAAGGCGAATGGACCCGCCGCGAACAGGCCCGCGATCAGGCGAAGGCCACGGGTGACGTGGCCCTGGCGCAGCACTACCAGAACGAGCTGGATGTGCTGCGGCTGATGATGCCCGGCGCCATGCCAGCCGAGGCGCCGCCACCAGCGCCTGCCAACGTGGCAGAGTTGCCGCCGCAACAGCAGGCGCTGGTCGCCCACGACCCCGTGGTCGCACAGCACTCGCCGCCCGCCGCGCCCACCGACAATGTCGAGCGCAACGCAGCGATCCCTGAGGGCAACACCCTGACCTTCGTCAACGAAGGCGATACGCCGCTGACCATCGCGTTCACTGCCAACGCCGGGCAGGCCGGTATTCCTTCCATCACCCTGCAGCCCGGCGAAACGCTGGCGCAGGGCTTCCCCGCGGGCTGGTCCGGCAACTTCCGCAGCACGGCTGGCGACGGTGCCCATGTGACGCTCGGTGAAGTGGCCTTCAATGGCGGCGTGGACGGCAAGCAGACCTTCTATGACGTCAGTTACATCGAGGGCAACAATGCGCGCATGACCATCGAGCCGAGTGACGGCGGTGCGAAGTCCGGCACCCTGGACGACATCGTCAGCGACGCGCCGGATGCCATCAAGGCGCGGGACGAGCACGGCAATGTCTACGGCCTGAAGAAGACTACCACCTCGGAGGTCTTCGATGACCCGGTGATCGACTACTACCGCGACGCCGTGGGCGAAGGTGAAGGTTACGTCGTGCCCAAGGATGACATCAGCACCCTGGGTACCGGCTCCAACAGCCTGACCGTGCGCGTGGCCTGAGTCTGCGCCGCAAGGCAGCCCCTGGGCCCTCAGGCCGGATGCATGCCCGAGCGCTTGAGCAGCTGCTTGCAACGCTCGGACAGGTGCACCACGCGCAGGTGCTTGCCGGCCTTGGTGTAGCGCTCGCGCAGGGTCATCAGGGCGGCGATGGCCGAGTAATCGACGAAGCTCAGGTGGCGGCAGTCCACGGTGACGTGCTCGGGATCGTTGGCGGTATCGAACTGATGGAGAAACTGCGTGGTGGAGGCGAAGAACAGCGTACCGCGGGGCAGGTAGAGCTTGCTGCCATCGGCTTCGATGCGGGTCTCGGCGTGCAGTTCGCGGGCGTGCTGCCAGGCGAAGTTCAGGGCGGCGATGACGATGCCGCACGACACCGCCACGGCCAGATCGGTGAGCACGGTGATGATGGTCACGGCGACGATCACCAGCACGTCGTTGAGCGGCACCTTGCCGAGTACCCGTAGCGACGCCCAGGCGAAGGTCTGCTGGGCCACCACGAACATCACGCCGACCAGCGCGGCGAGGGGGATCAGCTCGATCAGCGGCGACAGGAACAGGATGTAGAGCAGGATCATCACCCCCGCGACGATGCCGGACAGGCGGCCGCGACCGCCGGAGCTGAGGTTGATCATGGTCTGGCCGATCATCGCGCAGCCGCCCATGCCGCCACACATGCCCGAGGCGATATTGGCCGCGCCCAGGGCCACGCACTCGCGATCCGGGTGGCCACGGCTTTCGGTGATCTCATCGGTGAGGTTGAGGGTCAGCAGGGTTTCCAGCAGACCGACCATGGCCATCAATACTGCGTAAGGCAGGATGATCTTCAGGGTTTCCAGGGTCCAGGGGATCTGCGGCAGCGCCGGTACCGGCAGGCCGCCGGCGATCTTCGCCATATCGCCCAGGGTGTGGGTCGGCAGGTGCAGGAAGTAGGTCAGCAGCCCCACGCTGAGGATCGCCGCCAAGGCCGGCGGAATGGCCTTGGTCAGGCGCGGCAGGATATAGACGATGGCCATGGTCAGCGCCACCAGGCCAATCATCAGGTACAGGGCGTTGCCCTCGATCCAGCGGCCGTCGTGCTGGAAGTGTTCCAGTTGCGCCGTGGCGATGACGATGGCCAGGCCGTTGACGAAGCCGAGCATCACCGGGTGCGGCACCATGCGCACCAGCTTGCCCAGGCGCAGCAAACCGAAGGCCGTCATGATCAGGCCGCCGAGCAGTACGGTGGCCAGCAGATACTCGACGCCGTGTTGCACCACCAGGGCGACGATGACCACCGCCATGGAGCCGGCCGCGCCGGAGATCATCCCGGGGCGGCCGCCGAACAGGGCGGTGATCAGGCAGATGAAGAAGGCGCCATAGAGGCCCATCAGCGGGTTGACCTGGGCCACCAGGGCGAAGGCGATGCATTCGGGCACCAGCGCGAACGAGGACGTGAGACCGGCCAGGATATCGGCGCGCAGACGAGCGATTTTCATGGGTTACCTGAATCGAACAAGACGGACGCCCGGCAGGCGCGGGGCGTGATAGGGCCAGTACAGCCTTGGAATTGGAAGGCTTGCGATGGTAAGGAATCGCCACCGCGAAGGCCAGTGCCGGGGATCTGACCCGAGTTGGCTTCCCGGGTTTCGCTGCGCTCTACGCCGGGCTATGGCACAAGGTCGTGCACCTGTAGCCTGGGTTGAGCGACGCCATACCCAGGCCCTGCGACAAAACAACTGTCCGGCAAAATGTGGCCTGGCTGGCTTTTGGAGCGACCAATAGGTCTAATTAGCCTTTTTCTCGGGCGGGAAATCGGCAGTAAACTGTTGCCTGCCCAAAACACGATGACGAGGTAAACGCGTTGATTATTCACCCTAAAGTTCGTGGCTTCATCTGTACCACCACCCACCCGCTGGGTTGCGAGCGCAACGTGGCCGAGCAGATCGAGGCGACACGCAAACTGGGCGTGCGTAATGACGGTC